>JAEEGL011333722.1_pt1 | contig 26718 bp, 10 predicted proteins | sample 9134231 | NCBI WGS metagenome assembly JAEEGL01 (sample SAMN16246548, study PRJNA631951) | gut metagenome | biome: gut microbiome; feature: rumen; material: fiber-attached | host: Bos | place: Iran: Karaj | collected 2018-10 | reverse complement strand
TTGGGGGATGGGGGGTGGGGGATTGGGGATTGGATTTTGGGGGTTGAGGTTTGGGCCCAGTCCCCAATCCCCATTAAAATTATATTAGTTTATATATTGATTTTATCATATATTTGGATAATATATATTAAAAAAAATTTATTTAGGATGGGACACCCCCAGTGTAAACAGATCCCTCCCAGTGAGTCAGGGGGTCTCGATCTGAACGACCATGGGAGGGTGGTGATCTAAACTGGAACAAAAAGAATTAGAGAAATTAAAAAATTTATTATAGAATTTTATAGTAAATTAGATGAATAATTTGATACTTGTAATATTTCGGGAATATTAATATGAGTAAGATGGTTGGGTTTCTTCTTTATTTTATTTAATTAATATAAAATATGAGACTGCTTGCCGGACTAAACTAACCAACTATATAACAATGTTTTTATATAATAACAATATTAATTGAAATATTAAAGATATTGTTTCCTCTAAATAACGAAAAATAAAAATAGAAAAATGGAATAAAAAATGTAGGATTTCTTTCTTTAATATAATATCTGATGCAGAAATAAACTATACTAAACTAGACTAAACAAAGTTTTTATAATTATATTTTTTTTGATTTTTGAATTATAATAAATTGTTAAGAATAATTCAAAAAAAACAAAATTAAAATTTATGTTTTTAACTTTTTATTTAATCCACAGGATTTTGTTTTTCCCAATCTGAAATCAATTTCTCACCATAAGACGGACTATACATATTAATAACTTCCTGTGAAAAGTTTTCATTAATCTTATCAATAGCATCACTAACTTCCTTAGTACAATTCTTATCACATTTAACTTCTTGTAAATACTTTAAACCACCAGAAACAAAATCTCTTTTAAAATCTTTATCATCTTTCAAATATTTTCTAAACTGTTCTAAAATATCACAAAGAATATCAGGAGGAGCGATTTTAATAAGAGGTTCAAGAGTTTTTAAATCTCTACAATTTAAAATAATTTTTTGTAAAGCAGTTCTAGCTTTCTTATTTAAATCATCCCCTTCTCTAGTAATATTAACATTATAAAGCATTAATCCAAGAACTTGCTGTTCAGCAACCATACCAGCATGTTTAGGAGCATGTTTCCCAATTTGTCCAAGAGCATAGCAAGCAGCTCCTTTAATTTCAGGTGAAGTTTCACTTTCTAATGCATCTTTTAAGTAAGTTACAGCTTGAGCATCAATTGCTGCTTCTGCTAATTTCTCATCATGTGCTGCTATGAATCCTAATGCATTTATTCCGTATCGACGAGGCTCTCCTCGCACATTTGCTATGAAATCTACTAAAACTCCTAATCCATGAATATCCACAAATTTTTGAGCGTTTTGCTGATCTTTGTTTACTATTTCACATATACAAAAAGCAGTATTTCTCTTTATTATTTGATCTGGATCCATTAAGGAACCCAAAAGTATTTTTGGATCTTGTAAGGAATTCCATACTAAAAGAGATAAGTCTAATGAATGCTTTGCAATGTTACCTAAAAGGAGACATATGTTTCTACGAAGTTGGTTATCGTTATAATTTAAATAATGAGATATTATATCTATTCCAGCATGAGCTATTTTTTCTGCTAATTCATCTGAATGATCTGATATATACGATAATGTTTGTACTGCTGCTCTTTTAAGAGAAACTTCTGGTTCTTGTAAACATAGAATTAAATTTTCAATGGCTCCTGCCTCAACAACTTGACTTGCTAATTCCTTATTATGTTTAGCAATATAACCAAGAGACCAAGCAGCAGCTTCTTTAACTTGATAATCTAAATCGCTTAAATTATGAATTAAAGGTGGAAGAGCACCTGATCTAACTATATCTTCAGCTAATTGAGCACTGTGTTTAGCAACAGCACGAAGAACATAACAAGAGGATTTTTTATAAAAACGATTTTGATTTGAGAGTGAATAAATTAATTGTGATATTATATCATTTTGAACTACTGATTCTGCAATACTTTCTGAAAAATTAGCGAGTCGTCCTATAGCGAGTGCTGCGCTAGTCTGGATCGATTGAACTGGATCTAGAAGAAGGGAACGAAGAAGTGGCATTACTCCTGCTGAATTCAATACCATTATATTCTCGCTTCTTTGAGCCAAATCGGCTATTGATTTGGCAAAGGTTGCACGAGCTTGCTCGTATATTTGAAAAGGGAGAAGTACTGAACGGTTAAAACTCATTTTTAATTTTATTTTATTTTGTTTTTTTATATAGAGTTTTTGAAATAATAATTAATGTTTTTTTAAATTTTTTTTTTTAAAATTTAATATCTGTTAAGATGGTTTGTTTTTTGAAACTTATAATTCATTTATTTTTTTTAAAGTATTGATTTTTCTAATATAATTCATTCTTCAAATCATTTTCTAATTTTTATGATTATTTTTCGAGTAGAAGTAATTATTATAAATATATTTATTATAAATATTATTCTTAATAATGGAAATGATTAAAATATTGTTTATAAAATAATAATAATTTAAATAAAATAAAAAAGTTCAATAAAAATAAATGTTTAATCCCAAAATAAAAAAATAAAAAAATTATATTAATTTCTATATATTTATATATATAAATTTTTAAAAAAGAAAGAAAAAAGATGATTGATCCTTTTATATCACCAAAGAAAAAAAAATCTTCGAGTATTTTACATTATATAAAATTTCCAATTCAATCATTAAAAGGAAGTATAAATTCAATAAAAGAAAGAGAATCTTTAGAATATATATCAAATAATCCAATTTTATCTGGATTTAATGTTCCCAAAAATATAAATAATTTATCTGAAATTGAATCTCTTTCAGAAAATATTTCAATTTTAAATTCTTTTTTTTTTTCAAATCATCATGACAGAGAAAAAATAGAAAATTTTAAAAAAAAATATCAATATTATTTAAATGGAAGTTATCTTGATGTTTTATTAGTAATGAGAGAATTTCCTGAATATTCAATTTTAGATTTTATAAATTTAAATATTGAATTTAATTTGAATGATTTATCAGAACAAAAAAAAAGAGAACAGAAATTAATGATAATAACAAGAAATAATATAATATTAAAATTATTAGTGATTGCAACAGATATTCATTTTAAAGAACTTGAAGGAGAAATCAATTTTTCAAAAATTGATGAAAATGAAAATAAAAAGAAAAGTAAAAAAAAAAACTTTGATAACAATGAAGAAGAATTATTATTTGGAGATTTATCTTTTTTACAAAATACAATAGAACAATTTAAATCATTAATAGTAGAAAATGATAACATATTAAATATAGAATATGATGTTGAAGTTCTTTTTTTAGCTTTATTAGGTTATAAAGAAAAAGCTAGAATTATTAAACAAAAACATAATGATTATTTTAAAAATTTTATCTCTGAATGTGACATTATTGATGGATTTAATTTTGATGAATTTTTATCTGTTACTGTTGAAAAAAAAACTTTTGATTCTTTAACTTTAAGTGAAATATTAATTTTTAGAAAAATATTAAATAATTCTGCAAGAAGAAAATTTTACTTTGGATTTGAGTTTATTATGAAAAATATTGAATTTTGCTTTATTTTAAGTGAAGGAAGAATTTGGAAAAATTTAGGAAAAAAATTAACAGAAGAACAAGTTTATAATCTTTGGGGAATTTATGAAGAAAATTTATCTGAATTAAAAAATGTTGATTTAAAAGAAACAATAGGATATGAATATAAAAATAAAATTAATTCTCTGAAAGGAGAAAAAAAATTATATCAATTTTTTAAAGATAATAATAGAGGAAAATTTATGGATAATAATAATTCAAATCCAACTGAAAAAGAAGCAAATTATAATTTAATAATGGGAAGATTAAATCATAATTTAGAAAAATTAATAGATGAAATTAATTTATATTTTGTAACATCATTAAAAGATTTATTATTAATTTTTTTTAAATGTAATTTAAAAGAATTAGTAATGTTTTTTTTTGATCAATATAAAACAGATAGAAAATCATTATATATTCCATTAGAAATATATGAAATTACATTAGAATATGATGAAGATATAGCAATAGATATAATGGGAAGAGCATTAAATGTAAATAATGTGAAACCTAGTTATATGGGTATTTGTTTAATAAAAAGATATTTTAAATTAGCAAGAGAACTTTTAAAATTTAGAAAATGTAAAGATTATTTAAATTCTCCTCCTCCTGATACTGATGAATATATTGGTTTAATGTCTAAATTACAAGTTAATAGTAAATTTAAAGATATTGATGAAATTACTTTTAAACATCCTAAAGATGAAATTAAAATTTTTGATTTTTTAAAAAAAGTAAGTTCAATTAATTCTAATGATGAAACTATTTCTGAAGGAACTACTACTTTAAATAATATTGAAGAAGATAGTTTAAGTACAAATACAAAAATTGAAGGTTTAAAGAAATTAAATAAAATTTCTACTTTTAATAGAATTAAAAAAAATACTATATTGGAAAAGGAAAATTCATTAGTAAAAATTCCAAATAAAAATTTACCTTCAAATATATCTGATTATATTTTTGGAATATCTTCAGTATCAAAAAAAAGGAAAAATTATAAATATCATAGAGGAAGTATATCATATCAAATAAAATTTCCTTTATATAATGATTCTTCAGAAATTAATTTTTTAGATTCTCAAAATGATAATTTTTCTACATTTAATAAAAATAAAATTAATGATTCTTTTTTAGAAAATCCAAAACAAAAAGAAAGTGATATATCAAAAAAAATATCATTAATTAAAGTAAATACAATCAAAAATTCTAAAAAAAGAAATTCAATAATTTCACCAAAAAAACAAGCCTCATCAAAAAATAATCTGTTAATTATAAATAAAGCTAGAGAAAGAAGAAAAAGTTTTTTTATTCCTCCTCCAAATGAAAATTCGACTCCAACTGGAAAATTATCTATAATATCAAATCATGTTGAAGATGAAGATAAAAATTCAAATTATAATAAAACTAATATTTTTATTGAAAGTGAAAGTGAAAGTGAAGAAAGTTCAAAAAGTGAAAGTGAAGAAAAGAAGAGAAATATAGAAGAAAAGAAAATAATATTAAATGATGAAATATCAATTCAGACAAATTTAATAAATGAAAAGAAAGAAATGAAATGTGATAAAATAAATAAGAGGAAAAATATAGAAAAAAATATGATAAAAAAATTTAAGAAAGGTAAAATAAAAATAAATGTTCAATTAGTATTAATAGATGAATTAAGAAAAGGAGAATTTGCATGTGATGCATTATGTTTATTAAGTAGTATTGAAGAAGGAGCATTAAATTTAAATTATAGTCCAAAAATATTTTCATATATTTTAGTTTTTACATCACATGAAGAAACAATAACAAAATGTAGAGAACCTTTATTATTTGTTGCTTTAGCAGCAGAATTTTTATTAAAAATTGGAAATTTAAATAAAAAAATATTATTTAAAGCTCAAGCTGTCGCAGAAGAAATTTTAGAATTAGGAGAAAAAATTCAAACATCAATTCAAGATGAAGATATGTTAAATTTTTATTTAAAAGAACAATATGATCATAAAAATAGAAATGCAATTGAAATTTATGCTGAAAATAAATTTTTTAATTTATTAAGAAATTCTAATGTTGGTGGAATTGTTAGTAAATTATGGTATGGTTCTGGACATGAATTTTCTACTTTTAAATTTTTAAGAATGACTAGAATAATTAGAACTAATGTTATGTTTGAAAATTTTAATATTGTTGTTTCTAATAATTATTTCCCTTCTGATTCTCTTTTTACTTTCCAATTTAATTCTTATAAACTTAATTGTAGTACAAGATATATTTTTGATAATTTAACTTTTGTTGCAATTACTTTTTATTATCAATATATTGTTTATATGATACCTTCTTATATTGGGGAAAATCATTATATTTTATCTAAACATGAATATATTGCTAATGTATTATTAATTACATATTTTATCAATTTTATTTTTTTAAATTTATATGCTTATAAAACAGGAAGAACTAGAAAATTTGAAAAATTAGAAATAATAAGTATGATAATAATGATGATATGTGTTTTTTTATTATTAATAGATTTTCCTACCTTAATTTCAGAAAATCAGAACAAAACATTCCAAAAAGAACATGAAGTGATTGAAGGAATAATAGTATCATTATTGTTAATAATGTCTTGGATTAAAGTTTTTTGTATTTTCATGGAAACTTCAACTTATGGTCCATTTTTAAGAATAATGATAGGTGTATTTTCTCATGTTTTTTTTTTTATGTTAATTGTTATTTGTATAACATTTTTATTTGCTCAAATATTTACAATATTTTTCCAACATTCAAATCCAAATTTTAATTTATTTTACAATGGTTTTATAACATTATTTGGAACAGCATTTGGACAAGTAGAATTTGATGATTTTTCAAATTTAAATGTTTTTGGATATATATGTTTAATGATGTTTACAACATTATCAAATATAATGTTATTTAATTTAATTGTTGGTATAATTAATAATTTATTTGAAAATGCTACTGAAGTTGCTGATGCTGAAAGTAGAGCAATGCTTATTTTAACTTATAATAAATTAAGATGGGATGAAAAATATGGTTTATTTATTTTTTTACCTTCTCCTCTTAATATATTCTCTTTACCTTTTAATTTATTTTTACTCTTTTTTGGAGAAAAAATCAGAAATATTGAAATTATTTCCCAAAAATTATGTAAATTTTTCTACATTTTTATTCTTATTATTTATTTTCTTTTCCTTTTTATCATTGGAATTATATCTTTTCCTTTCGCTTTAATTAAAAGTTATTATCATATTAGTTTTGATTTTTTTTTTAAAAAAATTTATAATGATTCTGGTATTTTACAAAATAAATATTATAAACAATTAATTGTAAGTTATTTTTTTCTTCCTTTTCAATTATTATTTTTTTTCTTTGTTGATTTATTAAATTTTTGGAAATTATGTTATAAACAAAAAAATCTTTCTTATAATACAAAAGAATATATTTTCTTAACTAAAGATTATATAAGTGAATTAAGAAAAGTTTTTTGTGAATTGAAATTCAAAGAAAAAAAAAAAGTAGTAACTTTATATGAATTATATGAAAGATTACATTTATTTAAAAAACCTAGAAAAACAAAAATTTTAATATCAAATAAAAATTCAGCATCAGAAAATGAAAATTCAATGGGTAATTCAGAAGAAAATAATTTAAGTGAATTAAATTCATCAATAGATAATAAGAGAAAAAGTGTTTTTTTTTTATTTAATACAAATAATAAAAATATACTTGATAAAAGAATATTAAAAGAAGCTTTAAAAAATAATTTTAGAATATTATTAGATAAATTAGTAGATACAGAAGGATTTATAGATTTAGAAAGAGCTTTAATAATTCTTCCTTATAAAGTAATTTATTCAGAAAATTTTTTAAAATCTTTAAAATATTTAAATGTGAAAGTGATAATAAGAGGAATGAGGAAATTTTTATTTAAAATAGAAGGTAATAATTCAAAATATGCTTTTAAAAAAATGCAATTATTAATATATAAAATAATGTTAAAATTTAATTTAATATATTATTATTTATCAGATGAGACTATAACGAAAATAAAAGAAATTTCAAATAATGTTAATTCTCATCCTCAATTTGGAAAAAATGGAATTATAAGTCAAATGTTTGAAAAAAGAGATGATGAAAGTGAATATGATGATGAAGGAGAAGGACTCAATTCTTTTGAAAGATATTCTCATAAAAAATATATTAGTCCTTTTGAAACTAAATTTTCTGGAAATTTAAGTAATAATAGTAATCAATCTAACAGTAAAGATTCTAAATGACATTTTTTTCTATATATATTAATTTATCATATTTTAATTCATGATTTGGTTTTTTTGATATATATAATATATATTGATTGTTGTGTATATTTATTAAATTTAATTTATAATGTTTTTATAAAAAAATTTTCTTTGGTATTTTTAAATTTTTATGATACATTTCAACATTTAAAATTATGAAAATATATTAATGATAATAATATATTATTAATAAAAATAATTTAAATTATTTTATTAAATAATATTTTTCTAAATTAATTTTATCCTTTTAAAAAAGTTAAAAATAATTAAAAGAAAATTAAAAAAAAGTTAGAAATTTAATTATTATTTCTCAATAGATTTTCATAATTTTTAATTTTTTGTTCAAAAACATCTTTTAATTTATCAATTTCAACTTTTTCAGCAATTCTTTCTTTTTGATTATTATTTTCTATCATTAATTTTTCTTTGTCATTTTTAGCATTTTCATATCTTTGAATTCTTTCATTTTCTTTAATTTTATTTTCTTGAATTAAATCATTTAATTGTCTTTGTAATTTATTTTTATATTCTTCGATTTTTTTTTGGATATTTTTTTCATTATTTTTTTTTTGATTTTCTTCATTTAAAATTTTTTTTTTTTGATCAATCATACTTTTAATTTTAATATATAACTCTTCATCATCAGGAAATAGTTCTTTTATTATTTCAGGTTCAATTTCTTTATTTTGTTTCATTAATTTATCAAATTTATTTATTACATTTTGTTTTTCTTTTTGTATTTTTTCTGATATTTCTTGTCTTTTTTCTTCCATTTTTAATTTTTGTTTTTGATAATTTTCTTGTCTTTTTTCTTTTTCTCTTAATTCACTTAATCTTTTATTATTTTTATATATTTGTTGATTATTTAATCTTTCTAATAATTTATCTTTCTCATATTTTTTCACTTTTGCTTCTTCTTGTTTTTTTAAATATTCATAATCATTTTTTTTTTTTTCTTTTTTTTAATCTAATATCTATTTCATCCATTTTTTCTAAAATTTGACTTTTTCTTTTTTTTTCTTCTATTTCTAAATTATTTCTATTTTCTAAAGCTGTTAAATACCTTGTATCTATATCTTTTAATTTTCTTCTACTTAATAAATCTTTTGATTTTGCTCTTTTTATTTTTTCTTCATCCAATTTTATTTGTCTTTCAAAATATAATTTATTTTTATTTTGATGATCCCTATATTGAGTTAATAAAGTTATTTGTATTTGTTCTTTTTTTTTATCATTTAGTTTTTTTTTTTCTTTCTTTTCTTTCTCTCTTTTTTTATAAAATTTTTCCATTGTTAAATTGAAATTTTTTTCTTTTTCATCTAATTTATTTTTTGTATCTTCTTTTATTTTTTCTTCTCTTTCTTTATTTTCTTCTAATCTTTTTTCAAATTCTAATTGCTTTTCTTGTATTTGTTTTTTTTTTTCTTCATTTAATTTATTTTTCTCTTTCAAACGTTGTTTTTCATATTCTTCTCTTTCCATTTCTTTTTTTTTTATTTCTTCATCTCTTTTTTTTAAATTTTCTTCCATTTTTTTTTTCCTTTCTTCTAATTTCTTTAAATCTTCTTCATTTTTTTTTTCTTTTTCTTTTTGTTTTTTTTTTTCTAAAATTTTCATTTCTTTTAATTTTTTTTTTTCTTGTTCTTCTTTAAATTTAATTAAATCTTCTTTTTCTTTGATTTTTCTATTTAATTCTTCTTGAACTCTTCTTTCTTTTTCTTCTTTTTCTTTTTGTTCTTTTTTTCTTTTTTTTTTTAAAGCTTTTGCAGCTTCTTTTTCTCTTTCTTTTTTTTCTTTTTCTTTATCATTTTGAATTTTTAAATCAATTTCTTTTTTTAATTGAGATTCAATTAATTGTTGAATATCATTTTTTTGTTTATTTCTTATTTTTTCAATTTCTGCTTTTTGTTCTTTAAGTAATTTTTCCATTTTTGGATCTAATTTATTTTTTCTTTGACTTTTTTCTTCATTAATATTTTCATTTCCATTTTCTTCTTCTTCAATTATTTTATATCTTTGTTCTTTTACTTCTTCTACTGTTTTTTTTCTAAAATTTTCTAAAGAGTCATAACGAAATTTTTGTAGTTTTTTTGGAAGTTCTTTAATATCTTTGTTTTCTTCTTTAAATTGCTCAAATGATTTTTTATATAAATCATCATGAACTATTCCTAATGATGATATTGCTTCTATTGAACGAGGACTCTTTATTCTATTTTTTTTTGATGAAAAATCACAGTTTTCTATATTTGTTAATTCTTCATCTTCTTTATTTTGTTCTTCTCTTTTTTCTTCAGTTTCCATTTTTTTAATTGACAAAAATTAATTTCTAATTTCTTTATTTTTCAATTATATCTCATTATATAAATAATAATGTCATTTCTAAATGTAACATTTAAATAAAATCATTTCATTGAAAAAATTATTATTGTTAGATGGAGAAGAAAAAAATGAAGAAGTACAATTTCTTCAATAGAAGATTCTACAAAAATTTCTTTTTCAAAAAGAAAGTCAAGAACTTTAATTTTTTAGGTGAAAATAAAATATAAAATCATTTTTCTACAAGAATTGATGCTTTTGGTAATGAAATAAATAAAAAAGGAAATAAAGATTATAAATATATTGTTCAATTTTCAAAAAAAATTTGTTTTATTTTAATTGGAAGTTCTTAGAAAAACTTTTTATTTATAATTTTAATAATGAATAAAAGTTCTTCTTGTTTTATTTTTAAATAAACATAGAAAGATTTTTTAATGATAATAAAAATATAGTTTTTGATTTTAATTTTTGGAAATTATTTTATTGTTTTGTTTTATGAAATCTTCTTGAATATTAAGAAAAAAAATTTTAATTTTTAAAAGATTTTTTTATCATTCATTAAATTTCAACCAATGTAATTAAATATTAAAAGCAAATTCTTTTTAAAAAAAAATAAAATTTAGTTAAATATATTTGATATTAAATGAGAACAATTTCCTGGTATTTTATATAGAATTTTGGTTAGAATCTTCATTTAAAAATTGGAAATTTTTTAAATTAGAAGAAATTTTTTTCTTCAACAAAAATAAAGAAATAGAGTCATCTAAAATATTATTTTCTTTGTCGTATCCACACATAATAGTACTTAAAAATTCCAAAAATTTTTTTTTTAGAATTTTTTCATTTCCTTGATTATTTTCATTTTCATTATTAAATTGGTCAAGAAATAAATTATTACAGCATTGAATAAAAACATCTTTATTTAAAAATCTATCATTTTCAATAAAATTACTGTTTCTAAATCCAAAATATTCGAAAATATTTAGATATAATTTTTTATCGATGAATTTTTGAATGAAAATTAAATTATAATCAAAAAATAAAGTTCTATGAAAAATATTGTTTAAATCACTAAAAATGGAAGTTTCATAAAATAAAGAATATTTAGGATCAACCCATCCAATATCCCAATAAAGACCATCACTTATTTCATTATCATTTGAAATTTTCCTTATTGAATATTTATATTCTTCTTTTTCTTCTTTTCTATAAAATTTTGGTAAATTTATTGTAAATGCATATCTTGATGTATATATTATACATGAACAACATATTTTTCTTAAATTTGTTATTATGTCATCTACTGTTAATTTTGATTCTTCTTCTTCTTTCTTTTTTAAATTTTCAGAATTTATTTTTAATCCTAATCTTATTATTTCCTCATATTTTGTTTCTTCATCAAATTCTTCATCTTTTCCGTTTTGAATTATTTTTCTTTTTTTATTATTTTCTTCTTCTTCTTCTTCTTCTACTTTTTTATTTTCTTCATTTTCCTCTTCTTCTTCTTCTTCCTTATAATTTTTCTCGTTTTTTTTATATGAAAAATATGAAAGGAAATATCCTTTTTCTTTTTGGAAATCTTTATTTATTATTTTATTGTTTTTTGGATCATCATTTTGAGCTTCTAATTCAAAAATTTTAGAATTTGTGTTCATATATGATAAGAATAATATTTTATTACATTCACTTAATAAACTTTGTTTTACTAAAACAAAATTCATATTATATGTATAATATTCATTATTTACTATTTCTAAAGTATCATTTCTTGTAAAATATCTTTCTGCTGGAAAGTAACCAAATTTATTTATTATAATTGTTAAATTATTATCGTCTTTGCCGATTAAATAACTGAAATTACCTTTTTTATTACTTAACCCTTCTACTAATAAAGTATCTGGATTTTCAAAAATTTTTATTTCTGCATTGCAAATAGGAATAATATCTATGCTTTCTTTATTTTCATTATTGCTTTCATTTTTATCCTTATTTTCATTGTTTTCATTAGTATTATTAATTTCATTATTTTTAGTATCATTATTCTTTTGAGAAGTGTCTTGAGTTTCATCAAAATCATTTTCAACTAATTCACAAATTTCTAAATTTAAATGACAAGGTTTTTGATATAACAATTTTTCTACTAATTCATTATATCCTTGAATCAAAGTAATTTTTTTAGTTTTTTTTTCACAATCTTTATTATAAATTTCCAATTTATATTCTCCAGGTTCAGTTTTAAATTTATAATTTCCTTCATTATTTAAAGGAATAATAAATTTAATACTAGGATTATTAATATCAGTTAAAGTGATTTTTGCAGTTTTAATAGGATTTTGATCATCAATTTCTAAATATAAATAAATAACTAATATAGATTTAACTTGATGAAATAAACCAATATGTTTAACATATTCATTATTATTAGGTAATGAATCAAATTTTAGTAATGTTAAACTTGGTAAAAAATTTGCATTTTCTTTTGTTTCTATTAAATAAGTATCATATTTTAAATTTGGAAATGGAACATTAACACTTATACTTCTTATATCTTTTTTTTCTTCTTCATTTTTATTTTCATTATCTAAATTTTCTACTTTACTTATTTTATCGCCTATAAATTTTCCTCTTTTATCATTTGGATCTTTATTTTTATTTTCTGTAAATTTTTTCAATATATTTTTTTTTCTGGAACGACTAAAATTTCGACTTACATTATTTCTATAAAAATTTTGTAAAGTTAAACTTCTATTTATTTCAAAATTTAAAGGAGTACTTTTTTCTAAAAATCTTTGAGTTTTTAAATTTTCAAGTCTAAATCTTGGATTAAGCATATTTAAAATTTCATAATTAACTTCATCAGAAACATCTTTAATAATATTAGATTTAAATGAATGAATATTGACATGAATATCATTCATTTTATTAATATCAACATAATTTTCTTTATCAAATAAAACAATATTTAATGTAAATTTAGGTAAAGAATTAGCAATTCTTTCTAAAACATTTGTTATTAGAGGAAAAGATTTTTTTTTTAATTTAGAATGAATAATTGTTTCTGGTTCTTTTTTTATTCCATTTTCATCAACAAAAAACATTATAATCTCAAAAGCACCAATTTTACATTGTTTAAATTTATCATTTATTTTTTTATTATTTAAATGATTTCCCTTTATATCAATTATAGGAAATTCTAATTTTTGATGTTTCAAAATATCAACATCAATTGGTTTTAAAATAACTTGAATGAAAGGAAATCTTTCTTGAATAATTTTTTGATAATTAATGGCAATATTTTTAAAAGTTTCTTCTTTATGTTGTGTAATTTCAGAATGTAAATCACATTGAGAACAATATTCAATTGTAATAATATATTTTCCAGTTTTAGATTTATTATATTTTAATTCTTCATCTTCTATATTTTCTTTTTTTGAATTTTCTATGTCCTCTAATTCTTTCACATTATTTTTTTCATAATAATGTTCTAATCCAATTTCTGTTTCATTATATCTTCTTTTTACTTGATATTTACCATTTGGATACCATACTCTTCTTTCTATATCATTTCTTTTATTATTTGATATTGGTCTGTAGTAATTGTCTAAGAAACGAGTTATTTTAAACCTTTCTTTTCTTAATCTTTGACGAGTTTCTTCATTTTTCCCTATAAAATATGTTTTTCTATTCTCTTCTCCTAATTTTTCGTATTTGGTTTTTAATTTGTACATTTTTTTTTTTTAATTTTTTTATATATATTTTTTATATTTTCTCATTCATTGGTGTAAAATATATTGTTTTTATTAATTTTATAATTATAAAATTTTAAATGTTTGGGATTTTTGTATGTGAAATATAAAAAAATAGCAGTCTACATTATAAATAGATTTATTATTTTCAAAATAAACCTCAAAAACTGGGTCGTTATTTTTTAAAGAAATTCAGTTCTTCAATATAAGGATTTTTTCCAAACATACAGCTTTTAAATTTCTAAAAAATTTGTAAAATTTTTTATTTCAATTCTTTATTTATTATGACCACATTAATTTCTTCAAAGACTTTATAGCTTACTAAATGATAATATATTATTATTGGTAAAAATCAAAAATATATATCTCTAATTATATATTTAATTAATTTATTATTTACTTAAATAAAATAAAAACTTAATTTTTTTAAAATATAAATTAAATTGATTTATATATATTAAATTTAAAAATATTTTTACATAAATCATTAAAACATAATAGTATTATATAAAGATGATTCAATTTGAATTATAGTATCATTATCTTTTAAAGTTTTAATTGGAAAGAAAATTAAATATGCGAGAAAAATAATAATGATAATCCCAATAATCAATGAATAAATAATACAATTGATTTTAAAATTATTCTTTTCAGCATTTCTTAAATCAATTCTCCAACAAAAAATTAAATTTAAAATAACTTTATCATAAATTAGATCAATTTCAGCCCACATACCAATAAATTTTTTATTATTGACTCTATTAATTAAATTATTTTCTTTATTGTCATCAACTTTAAATTCAAAATAATTATTAGAAATAGCTTCAAGTAAACTATAAGCAGCAACTGTAATTCCTTGAGAATTAACTCCAAAACTAATATTATTACATTCTTGAATCATTTCATCAATATCATAATTAAAAGAATTTAAAAAAGAAAAATCAAAAGTATTTCTATTTTCAAAATAAAAATTAATGTAATATTCACATGCTCCAGGAGAATTTAAATTTTCTAAATAATTATTCAATAGTTTAAAATTTTTATATTGTTCATTTAATATTGGAAAAACATTTGATTTTAAAGCTTCTGTTTTAGCAAAAGCTTCTTCAATGATATTATGTTCTTCTAATTCATTAATATAATTTAATTCTTTAAATGCATTTAAATAACCATTTGATTTATATTTAAATGTCATTACTTCTCCTTTTAATATTGTAATTGAATATATTAAAAATATTTCTTGAGCATTTGTTATTGATTCTATTAAACCTTTTAAAATAAAAATAAAAGTTTCTTTTATCAAAAGTGTTTTTTTAATTAATAATAAATTTGTTATGAAAAGAGATATTATTAATATAATAGATATACTAAAAATTATAATATATAAAATATACATTTTAGGTTTAATTAAATCTTTCTTTGTTTGAATTTCACTTATTTCATTTAATAAATTTAAAAAATTATCTTCTGTTGTTTTTTTCACCATTTTTTTTTCTGTAGTATTATTGTCATTGTCATTGTTATTATTATTATTATTATTATTATTTAATTGATTTCCAAAATTAGAAGTTCTTTTTATTTTTTTCTTTTTTTTTCTTGGAGATAAAAAATTTGCAGAAAATTTTGTTTTTAAATCTACAGTTTGCTTTTTTGAAAAATCTTGAGTACGTATTTTTATTATTAAATTTGTTTGTTTTCCTATATCATTTTCTATAAAACTTTCTTTTTCATTTTGATCTAAAAATATTGTATTTGTTTTAGTCATTCCTAATTTCATATTTACATCATTTGATATTTCTTCTTTTATTTTATATGGTTTTATTACTAATGGAATTTTATTATTTATTCTTATATAATTATTTTTAAAAGAATTATTATCTTCTATAGTATTTTCGAATGCAATTTTTTGTTGACTGAATTTATATAAATTATCAATTTCTGGATTTCTAATAAATTCTCTTATTAATAATGCTTTTTTTAATAATAAAGAGTTAAAAAATTGAAGATAATTATAATTAAGATAATATTTAGCAAAAATTTGATTATTAAATTTAATATAAAAAAAAATTTGAATAACAAAAGTTCCAAAAAATAAACATCCACTAAGAATATAAAGAAAATAAATATAATTAAGAACAATGTGATTTTTTTTTTCAATATGTTTATAAATAATATTATCCATTTCATCCCAAGAATATTTTCCATTACAAAGATAATTATCAAAAACAAATTGAAAGAAAGCAGATTCTCCTAATAATTCTCTATGATAAATATCATAATAAGAAATATTAAATAAAAAAGGTTCAAGTTCACTTTGAATAACTTCATAAGCATGTAAATGTGAATTAGCAAGAATAGAATTTAAAGAATGTTTAATTAATAAATCATCTGTTTTAACACTAATATAATCTAATTCTTGAAAAAAAACATTAATAGCTTCAATTTCATTATAATCACATAAATATTTTTCTTGTCTTTCGAATGTTTTAAAAAAATATAAAAAATCTTTGACTCTATCATATATTTTTTCTTTATGATAAGGAATTGTGTTTGTAAATCCATTATCAATAATATTATTATGTAATCCATTAACTATATATTGCATTGATAATAACGATGTTATAAATGAATAAATTATATTTCTTGTTATTAAAGAATTGATTAATATATCTGATAGAATTCCTTCTTTTTCTAATTGTTGATATGAAAAAAATAATGAAATACTTTGGAAAAAAATAAATGAAATTGTTACAAATACCCAAATTACAATAAGTAAATAAATGTAAATGAGAAAAAATGAATTATTTTTCTTATTAATAAAACTAAAATGTTCTTCAATTGTTCTAAGTTTAAAAAATTTATCAAAATAATCAATTGATTCAAAAATATTATTATTACTATTTGTTTGTTTAAATGAAGTATTTGAATTGATTGAATTATTAGATATTAACCTATTAGTTTCTTTATCAACAATATTATTATATTGATTAAATTCATGTATTTCTTTTATTGTCAAATCTAAAACATCACTTATTTTCAAATTATAATTTGATGTTAATTGTTTTATAGATAAAATTTGTGTTTGACGAATTTTTATTAAAATTTCATTTTTATTTTTATTTATTTCAAATTTCTTTAAAAAAATTTTTTTGTTTGTTTTACTTACACTACCTAAAAATTCTCCTATTTTTGTTTTTGTAGGAACAGTTAAATTTTGATTTATCATATTATTGTTTCCAAACAAACTTTCAAAAGTTATATAAGATTTATTAGATTCAATAATAATATAAATTAAATAATATTCTTTTATTTCTTTATTACTTTTTGCCATTTCTCTTTTTTCAATCATACATATTAAATTTGAATTAATATTTCTAAAAATTAAAGTTTGAATTTCCTTTATTCTTTTATAAGTTTTAGTAAATTCTTCATTTGAAGAATTTTGCATAATATTAAAATTAATCAAAGCAATATTTTCATAAACTTGTGCTAAATTTTTTTTAAAAATTTCTTTATCTCCAAAACCTTCTATTTTTAAAATATCTTTAAATAAATTAATTTTATATTTTTTTAAAGTATTTAAATTTAAGCAAAAGTATCTTTCAAAAATTTCACTAATAGCAAAAATTTTCCCATTTTTATTAATAAAAATCCAACATTCTTCTTTTTTAATTGAACCCAAATTTTTTTTTTTAAAAATATAACCTAGACTAGAATTATTCTTTGAATAAGATTTAAAAGATAATTTAAAATTATAATGATAAACTTTGAAAAATAATTTTAATTTATCTCCATCAAAAACAACAATACCAATTAAATTAAATAATAAAGCATGTTTATCTTTATCAAATAAAATAATTTCTTTTAAAATAATTTGATTATTTCCTTTTCTAATTTTTTCTAATAAAGAAAATTCAATTGGTTTTTTTAAACTATCTGGAAACAATTCATTAATATCTGTGTTTTTTAATTCTTCTAAATTATATCCTAAATTTAAACAAAAATTATCTGAAGTATATTCAAAAATAAATTTCCAATTATTTTTATTTATTATTGTTTTTAAAATAAAAGTTGAATAATTTTCATATTCACATGTTATTTCAAAGATATTTTTAAAACATTTATTTATATTTTTCGGTAATTCAAGATAGAAAAAAGAATAAAATATAGTTAATTTAGCACATAAATGATATGATGAAATAATATTTGATAAAAAAGTATTAATTAATGTTTTATTCATTCTATTTATTGATATTTTAAATTTATTTAGTAATTTCTTAAATTGAGAAAAAGAACAATCTTTCTCTTTATAAATATTTAATGAATCAATGAAAATATCTAAAATTTGATTAAGATAATTTTCAATTAAAATTACTTTCGAAATTTTAGTATATACTTTATATATTCCAATAAAAGAATTTTCTTGAAATACTTTGTCACTTTTCTCAGGTTTACTAATTAAATAATTTTGATAATTATTTAACATTACAAGTTTAATTAATTTACATTGAAATTTTGTAATTCTATTTGTTTGATAAAATTTTGTAGTTGAAAATTCTTCAAGATAAAATAAGCCTTTATTATAATTAATATCAAAAATAATATAAAAAAATGCTAGTATTAATAAATAATAATCATTATTATAATTACCTTTATTTTTTATAATTTGAATTTTGATATTATTTTCAATGTATTTATACATAATTGGAAAATAAATTTTTAAATTTTTTTTTTCAAATTTTTTTCCTATTCTTATTCCATTAACAACTTCTAAATATTTTTCAGATTGTTCAACAAAGTCTTTATAAGAATATTTTGAACAATAGCATTTAATACCAGGATATTTTTGACATTTATTTTCATATTTATGTATTTTAAAAATAGAATCAAAACTTTCTACAATTTCATATAATATATCAGTTCCAAAAGCTTTTTCAGGATGAGAAAATATATAAAATATTTTATTTAATAATTCATAAGAATAATTATGTGCAATTTTCCCATCAAAAAATTGAACTGTTATTTTTGTTTCTTTAATACAAAAAATTTGAAGGACAATAATAGATAATGTTGCTTCAATAATTAATTTAAAACAAATTATTGTGCCATCTTCTTGTAAATATTCAAAATTATTTTTATAATCAAATAAAAATATATACTCAATTATACAAGAAATAAAACACATTGTATCAATGAAAATAATACTTAATCTATAATAAAAATTTGTAAAATAATTTTTTGTTTCAAAAGAAATAAAAGAAATATAATACCAAATATAAAAAGCTCTAATAATACTTTTAATTAAAACACATATTTTTAAAGGCAAATAAAAATCTAAAACAATAATGGATTGAAAAAAAGGAAAAAAAGCTAATTTAAATTTTATTTCATTTAATTTTGTAATAATTAATGATGAAGTAAAACAACAAGGTTTTGCAATAATAAAAGAAAAAAAAATATTAATAATAAAAAGATAAACAATTAAAATAATTTGAAATATTATAGTGAAGATATTTGAAAAATTTCTACATTCATTATTATAAGTTTTAATTAATTTATAATTTACATTATTATCATAATTTGGAGTGCAAAAAAAATTTTCAAAACAATACATAAAATTATAAGGACTAAAAATAAAATTTATCCAATACATAATTTGAAGTTTAATTTTATAAGAAATAGGATTTGTTATTTTATGAAATTTTTGATATTGTTTATATAATTTGAACAAAAAAATTATACTTATTAAAGAGAAAATAAATAAAAAAATAACAATTCCTAAAGAAATTTTTTGAGCATTTGATTTATGAATTAAAGGCAAAGTGGTAATATAAGAAATATAATATGTTATACTATTTTTATATTGAATATTCCAATCATGTGTTAATAAAAATAAAGGAATTATTCTTAAATACATTATCAAACCATTTATTATATTATTTTTGGGAATACTTTTTTCAATAAATATAAATATTTTTTCTAAATCATTTCTTTGTGACATTTATAATTTAATTAATCTAAATTATCATGAATTCAAATTTTTTTATTTTTTTTGTTAAAATCACTCCAAATATATATTTTTTTAAGTTCTATTATAATAATAAATTAAATAAAAATTTATATTTATTTTTCTTTTTAAATTTTTAGCTTTTATTCTTTTTATCATAATTTATTTATCTTTAAATAAATATCATTTCTACTTTATTGAATATTTTTAAGAAATAGAATATTAATAAGAAAAATTATATTTTTTAAAATTTTATTTTTTCATCATAAGATTATCCTTTTCAATAATCATAATTAAAACTTTTATTTTATTTTACATTATTTTGATTTGTTTTTAAAAATAAAATAAAATTTGTTCTTCCTTTCAGAATATCTTTTAATTTCTTCCAAAATTTTATCTTTTTTTATTATATTTTATTTTTTTATAAAATATTTCTATTTTATTTTTCAATTTTTTTCAATATATCAGAGTTTAATCTAAAATAATTGAAATTTATAAAATGAACAAATTATTATTAACTAAAACTTAAGTTAAAATGAAAAACAAAAATTTATTTTTTCAAAAAAGTAAAAGTCTAAATGAGAGTTTAAGTATAATATCAAAAAAAGATTTAGATTCTCATCCTGAAATAATATTAGCAATTAATAAAGATAGATTAATAAAATTTGAGCTATTAAATGAATTAAAACCAAAAATCATTTCAACAAGGAATATAAAAAATCAAAGAAAAGTAGAATTTATTCAAAATTTAAATACTTTTAGAAAAACATATTATACATTTTTAAATAATAAAAAAAAGACATCAAGGCAAATATTAAGATTAAATAAGCAAAATAATTTATTTGAAAAAGAATATAATGAATATTTTACAAGAAATTTGTATAATTTTTCAGCTTTAAAATTAGAATACGATAAAAAAAATTTAAAATTTCCAAAATTATCGTTTAAAGATCCGTTATTTAAAAAAGGAATTTTAACATCAGATCAATTGAATGTAAGACAATTAATATTATATGGAGAGAAAAAAAAAGGTGAAAAATCATTAAATTATTTAAAAAAAATTCAAGAACAAGTAGATTCACTTAAATATAGAGGAAAACTAAAAGCACATTTTTCAGAATTATTTCTTAAAAAGTATTATAATGTTCCTAAAATAAAACATAATAAACATATTAATTATTCTAAAGAAATTAGTGAGGATATTAAATCTATCTCAGAAATTAAAAATACTTATGAAAATATTAATGATTTAGAAAGTTTTTATGAAAAAAATTTAAATAATGAAACTTATATCATAAATAATAAAAATATTAATGATGTTAAAGAAAAAGAATTATATCAACCAGTTTTTATTAGACAAAATGTTAAAGATAAATCAATTAGATTGAATAAAAAAGTTGAATTAAATGAAAAAAAAAATTGTTCCAACAATTTCAAACTTTTTTAGTTAAAGCAGTAATAAAAAGTTTAAATAAAAGAAATACAGCTGAAGTTTTATATAATAAAATATCTAAGTCCCATGATCAATTAAAATTTGATAAAAAAATAAGAAATTATTTAGAAAAAAAAGAAATTTATTTTGATAATGATATTTCAACATCAACTATATATAAACAATTAAATGAATTTAAAAAAAAAATCCTCAATTTTGATTTTAAAAAAAATTTAGATTTAAGAAAAATAAGTGAAAATAAAAAAGTTTGTGGATTAACAAAAATAGAATTTGAAAAATATGAAAATTACTTAAATAAAAAAATTATTGACACCAATAATAAAATAATTGATGTTTATTGTAAAAGAGATAAGTAAAATTAATAAATTATATCTTTAAAATTTACAAAAAAAATATATTTTTTTAATAACATTAACTATAAATATTATTGAAAAAAAATAAATATCAACTAGAATAATAAACAAATAGATTTTTAAATAACAAAAAATAATAATAATCTATAGAGAAGATAAGATATTCGATATTTGGGGCTATTGTGAGTCCTATATTTGGGGGTGATTGGGAGGCTATGGGTTTTGGGAATTTTATCTTTTTTTTAAATATTAACTTTTTTTATTAAATTAATCAATATATTTTTAATATTTTTTTTTTTCTTTTTTTTTATTTATTTCCTTAATTTAGAAGAAAATTCAATAATTGTTCCTTTAAATGATGCATCAATCAAAATTTAAAATATTATTTTATAATAAAGAAAAAAAACTAATTTTAACATTTAAAAATAAAAACATGCATTTTATGATTTAAAATTTAATATAAATAAAGCTTTTTTAGATTCATCATCAAATAATTTTAAAATTGGAATATATGATTTTTTAAAATATATAAAAGATGAAATTTTTATATATTTTAATAGGATAGACTAATAAAATAAGGAAATTATTTTGGTTTAAAATGATTTATTAAGAAGTGGATGTTAGGATAATAAAATAAAAATTTGGGATATTAATTTAAAATTTTGTTAATGAATTATTAAATTCCATCAAAGTGATGTTTATAGTTTAGAATTTTTCAATAAATTTTTTAAAAATGAGCCAGTGCTGTTCTAATAAAGATCAAATCTGGTCACAAATTTTTTTTGAGGGAATTATGGAAAACATTAATATTTTTGATAAACAAAATTAAAGATCATATTCTTATCAAGAAATTATTTATTAAATTAATATTAATTTATTTAATTGAATATAAAACAAAAAATTTGGTGGTGAAAGAATATATAAGAAATATATTGAACTTAAAAAAGAAGAAAAAAAATAGGAAAGAGAAAATAAATGAAGAAATAAAGAATTATCATTTTTTCCAGAAATAAATAAACAATTCAAAATAATTATATAACAGAAAATGAAAAACCAATTGAAGAAATATTAATTAAATATGGAAATTTAAAATAGAAAAATATTTGAAAAATCAATAGGACTAAAAATTAATGGAAAGAACAAAATATTTATTTCTAGAAATTAATTCTTCTTCAAAAATTATAGGAAAAATAAGTAAAAAAAATGAATAGAAGATATTCAAAAAATTTCTTGAATAAATCCTTCTTATTAATTAAAATGAATATTTAAAAACAGAATTTAATAAAAAAAAATAAACAACGAAAACATTCTTTTAAAAAATAGAGAAGCATCAAATATTTAATTTACTTGATTCAGATTATGATATTTTTATTTCCAATGAAAAAATTCAATTATCATATTTAAATGAAAAGCTTTATCTTTATTAATTTTTTTTTAGAAGAATTATATTCAAATAAAGAATCAATGACTTTCATAGAATTTTATGATAAAGTAGAACCATTATTTTCAAATTACTTTTTTAATAAACATTTTTTTAAAATAAAAATTCAAATAAAAAAATATTTTAGTTCAAAAAAGAAAATATAAAATGGATAAAAAAAATGAAAAAGAAGAAAAATCTGTATTTGAAAGTGAATTTGATGTCGAAAATAGTGAAATTAAACCAAATGAATTTGAAGGTATAGAAGATAGAAAAACTGATTTTATTTCAAAAAAATTATATGATTTTGAAAGTGTTGAATATTATTTTTTTTCTTCTATTGAAGTAGTTAATTATAGTATTGATTCACCTAATGCTTGAGAAAAAATAAAAAAAACAAATGATTTAATTATAATATATTAATATTGATAATTTCAAATTATCAATTGAATTATCATTTAATTTAATGTAAATTAAAAAGGTAAATGGTACGGGAAATTAACATTTATTATTTAAAAAACTCTTTATATTTATTATTCTGATTTTATTATATAAATTTTCTCAAAAATCAAAATTTTTATATAGGATATTAGTTTATCATTCATTTTAATTTCTTTTTAATTTTTTTTAATTTTCAAAAAATAGTTAAAATCCGAGGTCAAATTTATTTTTTTTTTACCTTTTTTATTTAAATAAATTTTAATTAAATTCTTTTTGAAAATATATATGTTTAATTTAATTAACATTTTATTATTTTTCATCCATTGGGGATTGGGGATTGGGGATTGGGGATTGGGCCCAATACACAATCCCCAATCCCCAATCCCCAATCCCCAATCCCCAATTTTTCAAACACTTTAAATAAAGAAAAATTAATCATATTTAGATGAATTATAATTTAATCAGAAAAAAAATTTAATGGAAAAAAAATCCCAAAATGAAAATAAAAATAAACATATAATAAATCAAAAGCAAATACCACCTAATAACAAAAAGAATTTATTAAATAATTACAAAATATTATTATTAATAGAACTAGTCAAGCATATACTATTAATAATGCTTTTTTGGAATTTTATATGTACATTTAACACAAATGAAATGAGGAATATATACGGCGAAGAATTTTTTACAAAGCCAAATTCAAAACAATATTTAAAACCAGAATTAGTAAAAAAATTTAATGATTATATGGATATATGTAAACAAGGCGAATTAATCGATAAAAATAAATATCCTCTATTAAAAAATCCGAAAATTTCGGTGATAATGCCTATTTATAATGGAGGGAAATATTTATATTATTCTTTAAGATCTATTCAGAATCAAGATATGAAAGATATCGAAATTATTTTAGTGGATGATTGTTCGACGGATGATAGTATTGACATTATACAAAAATATCGAGGAGAAGATCAAAGAATTAGATTAATTAAAAATCAATATAACCGAAAAATATTATATTCAAAATCAATCGCAGCATTAAATTCCAATGGTCAATATATAATTCAATTAGATCAAGATGACATATTTATTCGTAACGACGTTTTTGATATGTTATATTACGAGGCTGAGACGAATAATTTAGATCTCGTTCATATTCGTGATTTTATCAAACATAGTTTTCATTTTGATAAAATAACTTATGTAAACATACCAATGATTCATTTGGTGTTTCCAAGAGAAATGCATTATAAACAACAGCCTGAATTAGCCCAAAGAAATTTTGTAGATAATAACAATTATCTTTTATGGGGATTATTAATAAAGGCAGATTTGTATAAAAGATCAATATATAAATTATGGCCTATTATAATGAATTATCATTTAATTTTCCATGAAGATTACACTATTAGTTTTATGATAATAATTTTGACTAAAAGATATAAATACTTAAATAATTTCGCCTTAATACATTTATCACATAAATTTGCCGCGAGTAAAAATTATTTATCGAATAATGAATATTATCTTGGAATATTATTCTTTGCGAATACTTTATATAATTTTTATATTAAATATCATCAGAATGAAATTTATATTTTGTTAAATTATATTAATTTATTCATTGGTGAATTCAGAGTTGTTAAAAATACTTTTCCTGAATTATTTAAATATATTGTTCATTTTGTTTTAAATAGTAGATTTTTAGAAGAACCAATAAAAAAAGATCTCTTGAAAAGATTAGATGTTGATCGGGACATGAGCAAAAATGATTTCAGAATAAACAAAACCTATAAATATCTCATGGATGACAATGAATTCAAAGAATTATCCGAATTTCAAAATGAGAAAATTAAAAAATTTCCAGAAAATCAAAAACAATTTTCTTTATTCAATGAAAATGATTTAATTTCAATAATAATATTTTGTTCCCAATATCTCCACTTAGAAAAAACAATTTCTTCGATTCAAAATCAGTCATTTAAATCTCATGAAATAATAATAGTATATGATAACGGAACAAAAGATGATTTTAGACAAATAAAAAAAATAAAAAAGAAATATACAAATATAAAATTAATCAAAAACGAAAATTGTGAAGGTATTATATGTTCTTTATATAACGGACTTAATAACGCAACTGGAAAATATAGTTTAATATTACAACCAGGAATGACCTTGTTTTTAGGAGACACTTTTGATAAATTAAAAATTAAATTATTAAAAAAAAAATATGACGTTGTTGAATTCCAAAGTTTAATTAATAATGATGATACTATTTCATATAATAGTTTGAGCTTATATATCTGTCAACATAATATTAATAAGGATTTAGATGTAGATAAAATAAAAATTAATAAAGATTATAAAGCCATTGATGAAAATAAAGAAATATTATATAATAAATTTATTCGGACTATAAAACTTAAAGAAGTTGTAACAAATATATTTGAATTTTCTAAAGTGCAAAATACTTCTATATATAATTATTATGATGATATGATTTTATTTGCTCTTAGTAAAGATTTCAAAAAACCAAGTATTATTAAAACTTATGGAACAATTCAATATATTAATAATATTGATGAATTAAATATAACAAAAAAATGAACGATGAAAATCAAAAAATAGAAGATTCATTAAATTATATAAATTATTTATTTGAAAATACTGATAATAGCAAAGAAGAAAAAATGTTTGCGTTAAAAAATTTTTTTAATATTTTAAGTGATATATTTAATAGATTTAATAATGTGCCAATGAAAGCTTTTAAATTACATAGGAAATTCATGCAATGTAAAAGCATTCCCCAAGTCGAGAAAAATAATTTGGATTTATATATAAATAGTTTATTGAATTAAAATTCATTTTTTTATTACTATTGTTTTTGAGTGCTATTAATTTGAAAAAAGAAAAGATATATATGAACTATATTTATTTTTTGACATATATAATTAAATTGTTATTTGCTTTTTAATATTTATAATATTACTTATTTAAATTAAATTTAATTTAAATATGTATTTATGGGGATTGGGGATTGGGGATTGGGGATTGGGGATTGGGGAT
>JAEEGL012418517.1_pt1 | contig 26721 bp, 22 predicted proteins | sample 9134231 | NCBI WGS metagenome assembly JAEEGL01 (sample SAMN16246548, study PRJNA631951) | gut metagenome | biome: gut microbiome; feature: rumen; material: fiber-attached | host: Bos | place: Iran: Karaj | collected 2018-10 | reverse complement strand
TTCAACGACTTCATCCCTGCAGTAGAAAGTTCCGTCTGCAAGATAGTGCGTGATGTTGTCATGTCTTAAGATCTCGGGGATTACCTCGTCAGGCTCACCTTCAACAAGTACTGTCAGAATGAGCTGCTTGTTGTAATCGTGAAGCTCGAGGAAAGTATCGATCTCACGCTTAACCCAGTCGGATTCCGAAGTCTTATATGAACATATAACGATAAGATACTGCGAAAGCCTTAAAGCCTCCGTGAGTTCTTCTGTAAGGTTGCTGGAAATGGGGAGTTCTTCAACATCCCTGAAGATACGGTTGAACCTCTCCTTGCCTGTCTGCTTCTGGATGGCTTTCGGAATCCTGAAACGTTCAAGGCTCTTCTGGATCTCCGCGGCGATCAGAGTGTCTTTCTCTGCATGCCTGTAGGATATGAATGCATCGTACTTATATTCCATTTCTGCTCTGCTCTTTCTTGCTGGTTTTCCGGATCACGGTTTACGGTCCGTAAGATCAGTCCGGCGCATAAGTCTGCGCGAAGATATCCCTGTTGATGATATAGATGTCATCAGGATCTGTCTCCTTGGCAGCGAGATAATCTCCAGGCTCACCCTTGAGATATTCAGATCCGTTCCACTTCGTGAAGACTTTCGTCGTCGTGTAAATAGGCATCGCGAGGATCGTGTTGCCTCCCTCGGACACACATGTTTTTGCGACACGGCGCAGAGGGATTATCTCGCCGGTCTTCGTATTCTTGATCGTCGGGAAGTAATCAAGTTTCATCGTGTACTGGTCATCAACCATCTTATAGTTCTTGTTGAAGACCTTCTTATTGGAAGCGTAAACCTCGCCTCTTACACCGATCATGATGACCGTGTCCTCATTAACGTTGAGGTTCGTATCGCCTTCAAGTGAACGCACGAGAATGGGTGTTCCGACAGGAAGGAATTCCGCAGGGAAAACATAGCCCTGCTTCAAAGGAAGCTTCTTGTAGTGCTTCATCCTGGAGAAGTCGAGCTTGTCCTTGCCGGCATAGATAATGTGGCAATCCTTGTAGTAATCATGCAGACGGTCACGCAGGACTGTGGTGACGATCGCATGTCTGTGGATATCATCTGAAGCCAGATAGTCTCCTCTGACTCCGCCAAGGAGTTCCTTCTGGATAAGTCCGCCGGCTTTGTCTGAACGTCCGCCGCCGCTGCCTATTCCTCTTGCGATGTAATCCGCCAACTCGTCAGCCCTGACTTCGTTCGTGCAGCTTCTGACGGAGAACTTGATTCCTACGTCAAGCTCAGAGAAAACAACGCAGACATCAACGGTATCAACTGCAAGGAAGAAGTCGCTGATGAGTCCAAGGATATTGGGATCGCAGGGCATCGTTTCAAGGAGCGCATATCTGTGCACCTCGTGGTACTCGTAACCGAGGAGAGCCATGCCTGCGATCTTGACCTCCTGGAGAGTCATGTTCATGTTGCAGAAATGCTTAACGAGTGACTTGTCATAGAAGATGTCGTCAAGCATGTCGCGGTCTAACGGATGATAGATCTCCGCGAGTGTGTTTGTATCTGTATAAAGGCCGTAATAAAGCGCTGTGGAAAGGGTCTTATCAATCTCAAAACCTTCTTTACGGAGAAGGTCCCAAACGATCGTGGAACAGCTGCCCACTCCCTGACGCACATCATTAAGCACAGGCGGCTTGTTGTCACCTAAGTAATGGTGATCGATCGAAGCTATCGTCTCTGCATCGAATTTCCTGACGTTTCCTTCGCCGTAGATGCAGTCACAGGTAATCAGGAGCTTGGGCTTCTCATCAAGATTTTTAACATACTCGATAGGGATCTCCAGCACCTCGACCATGAACTTGAGGTTGGTCTTCGTGATGATGAAATTGCCGGAATAGATGAGTCTGACATTCTTCCCCATCGCCTTCAGATAGCTGTAGACACCGAACGCAGATGCGATCGCATCAGCGTCAGGGTTGTCGTGACATTGAACTACAATGTCGTCAAACTCAAGCAGATCGGACAGTTTCATTAACGATTCCCTCCCGGTCAATAAACAGTCAAGTTATTATAACATCCATAACGGCTGTTCCCGCCCAGGAGAACCAAAGCGTAATCAAACTGTCTTTAAGCCGCGATGAAAAATGGTTTTACTTTCCGCCGATCATCTTTGAAAGATCGCCTGCGGTAGGAACGTCAACACCGGTCTTCTTCTCGACCGCGCCGGCTGCCTTCTCATAAACGTCATTAGCCTGCTCGTTCTTGGAAACCGCGTCGAGTGCTCCGCTTGCCGTTTCCTTGATCTTGTTGATGTCGATGTTAGGTAATTCAGCCATGGTATTAACCTCCATATATAAATATATTTGATTATAATTCTTTAGCAGACAAAACAAAACCCCCGCATCGCAGCTTGCGGGGGAATTAGTTATTTGTTTAATTGTAGTTCAAGAGTTGCAGTGGTCTGTCCGGCTCCGTGTTGAGTAAAACTCATTTTAAGTAGAAAACCTTACAGGAGTGAAACTGAACCAAGCGAGACCAACTGCCTGCTTGATATTTGATCTTGTCCCATTGGTCTCACCTCCTTGAACCTTGCTGTTTGGATTTGGTTCTTTTCTTGATGGCCTTATACTACCACACGCCAAATCAGAATGTGTTATGAAAAAATGAACGATTTTTGACATCGAAGTTACAAATCAGGATTCGAGTGAAGCGAGCATTGCGAGATAGCGCGCTTTCATGTCGATGCCGGTTGATTTGAACTGGGCGACATATCCGTCAAAGTAGAGCATGCACTGAAGATTGATGTATGAGGTATTACCGATCCTCGTAAGGATGTCGAGTTCACGCTCGACCGAAACTTCCATCATGCGGTTGATCTTAAGTTCCTCTTCGCCGGTGCGGCGCCTCATGGCATTGGTCTTCTTGAAATTAAGATAAGCGTTGTCATCTGTTTTCAAAGCATCCCAGAGAGCACCTGAAAAATCCGCATCGGGACGCAGCTGATAAACTGAATTAACGAATTCAGCGTATGCCTCGATAAGATCGTTTTGGGACTGGGTACCCTCATCTGCTATCTTTAAGAATTTGCAAAGGCTTGCCAGAGGTTCTCTTTTTCTGAGGCCGCCGAATATTGCCAGTGAGTTGATATCCTTAATAAGATCCGCCATACATTCACGCTTTAATCGTCATCGTGGTCAGACCAGATGGTAGTGCTGCCGCGGTCAAGCGCGACAATGCCCGTACGGCACATTTCAATGATGCCGAAAGACTTAACATTCTGTATGAATCCGTCGATCTTGGATGAATCGCCGGTAACCTCGATGCTGATGGCCTCTTCACCGAGATCGATTATCTTGCCCCTGAAGATCTTCGCAGTCTCAAGGATGCGCTCTCTTGTCTCGTCACTGTTCCTAACCTTGATCAGCATGAGTTCGCGCTTGATACACTCCTCGTTTGAAAGGACAACGACCTTCTTAACGTTATAGAGTTTACGAAGCTGCGATACTACCTGATCCTTGTCAGTCTTCGCTGCGGAAAGTGTGATCGTGATACGTGAATATGCGGGCGACTCCGTTTCACCAACGGTGAGTGAATCGATGTTGAAACCTCTTCTGGTAAACATGGCCGTGACACGCGAGAGAACGCCGTACTGGTTGTCGACGTAGATAGCGATGATTATCTTATCTTTCTTCATTCTCGGCCTCCTTCCACGTTACAAGATTGTCGAAGGTTCCGCCGGGACGGAGCATCGGAAGCACCATCGCGTCGGAATCGATACTCATGTCGATCACGGCAGGTCCGTTGTATGCGTAGGCTTCGTCAAAAACCTTTCTGAACTCATCTATGTTGTCAGCCTTGAAACCCTTTGCGCCAAAGGCCTCTGCGAGCTTCACGAAATCAGTCTGACGCTCGATGTTCGTACCGGAATATCTCTTGTCGTAGAACAGTGTCTGCCACTGTCTTACCATGCCGAGAGTGCGGTTGTTGAATATTACTATGGTGACCGGAACATTGTATGTAACGGCTGTTGCAAGCTCATTCAAGCTCATGCCGAAGCTTCCGTCTCCGGTGATCAGGACAGATCTTTTGCCTGTAGCAAACGCAGCGCCGATTGATGCGCCGAGGCCGAACCCCATCGTGCCCAGACCGCCTGAAGAAAGCCATGTGTGCTTCTGGCGGAAGTTATAGAACTGTGCGGTCCACATCTGATGCTGTCCAACATCCGTTGCGATCCTGGTGTCGTCTGATACCTTTGAAGCGATGTCCAGGATGACCTCTCGCGGAACGAAAGTATCGTCATCGTATGCGTCTGATTCACGCGCACGGAGTGACTTGATCTTCTCCTCCCAGTCAGGCAGTTTCTTTGCCTCTACGGCATCAGTAAGCCTAGCGAGGAAGTCCTTTATGTCGCAGCAGACGCCTAAGTCGACAGAGACGTTCTTGCCGATCTCCGCGCAGTCAGCATCGATGTGTATCTTCTTGGAATTGAGCGCATATCTGTCGGTCTTGCCTGTTGCGCGGTCCGAGAACCTGACGCCGACGGCGATCATGAGATCGCTCTTTGCGAGCGCGACGGAAGATGCGAAATGTCCGTGCATTCCCTGCATTCCGAGGAATCTCGGAGTCGCTGAAGGGAGCTCTGAAAGACCCATCATGGAGCATCCGATATATGCGTCGATCTTATCGGCAAGCTTCAAGATCTCTTTGCCTGCGCCGGCTCTTACGGCACCGCCGCCGAAATAGATATAAGGCCTCTTGCATTCAGCAATCATCTCACAGGCCTTTGCAACCGCATCATCCTCAGCTTTCGCAGGCTTTGCGGGGATCACTTTTCCTTTTGATTTGAATTCGCAGGAAGCGGTCTGGATATCGTTCGGGATATCGATGAGAACGGGGCCGGGTCTTCCTGATGTCGCGATCTTGAAAGCCTCGCGGATCGTATCGGCAAGTACTTTTACATCCCTTACGAAGAAGTTGTGCTTCGTGATGGGAAGCGTAACACCTGTAATGTCGATCTCCTGGAAAGCATCACGTCCGATCATGGAATTTGAAACGTTTCCGGTGATGGCGATCATGGGGACTGAATCGAGGAATGCCGTTGCGATTCCCGTTACGAGATTGGTCGCGCCGGGGCCCGAAGTTGCAATGACGACACCGGGTTTTCCCGTGGCTCTCGCATAGCCGTCAGCCGCATGCGCAGCTCCCTGCTCGTGCGCGGCAAGAACGTGCTTTATCTTTCCGCCGCAGTCGAAAAGCCTGTCATAGATATCTATTACAGTCGCACCCGGAAAACCGAACACAGTATCAACACCCTGTTCAAGCAGGGTCTCGATAACGATCTGGGCTCCTGAAATCTTCATACCGCTAAACTCCTTCTCATGGAGACTATTCTACTCTATCTGTCTTCTCTGTAGTAGTTCCTTCCGATAGCAGCCGGTTCGTTGCTGTTGTTGTTCTTCCTGACAGAGCTCAGGATAAGAACGATGAGCGTAATGATGAACGGCAGCGCGGAGAAGAACTGTGCAGGTATCTTGGTAAGCCATCCGAGAGCGTTCGGGAAGGCTGTTGCAAGAGGTGCATTCTGAACTCTGAGAGTATTGAAGAATCCGAAGATGAATGTGCCCAAAAGTGCTTTTGCAGGGCTCCAGTTTGCGAAGATTACGAGTGCGATCGAGATCCAGCCGTAACCGTTGATCCAGCAGTTGGAACCTTCGAAAGTACCGCCCATGTTGAGCGCCATGTAAAGGCCTCCGATGCCCATGATGCCTGATCCGACGATGATGTGGATGTACTTATACAGCGTGATGTTGACACCGAGAGAGTCTGCAGCGCCCGGATTCTCACCGATCGCTCTGAGCTTTAATCCCGGATTTGTCTTTTCGAAATAGAGCCACATGACTATCGCGATGATGACACCAAGATAGATGAGGATGCTGTGCGAGAAAAGCACTTTGCCGATCACCGGGATCTTTGAAAGGATCGGTATCTCAACAGGAGCAAACTGCTTGTCGAGACTGCTGCCTCCGAGCGCGGGCCACTTTGATGCACTGTTTGAAACAGCGTTTCCGACAAAGTAATAGAACGCAACACCGAACGTCGTAATCGTAAGTCCCGTAACGTTCTGGTTTGCCTGAAGCGTTACCGTAAGGAAAGCAAATACAAGTCCGACCAGACCTGATGCTATGAAGCTTATCAGCACTGCAACGAGAAGGCTGCCCGAACGCATTCCGAGGAGATATCCCGCAACGGCGCCGATTGCCATCGTTCCCTCAACGCCTAAGTTGAGCGAACCTGATTTCTCGATCATGATCTCGCCCGTAGTGCCGTACAGGAGCGGGATGTTGTAAACGATTATGCTGAACAGGAAGAGCGTGATGACATCAAGCATTTTTCGCGTCCTCCTTCTTCTTGATTGTAAACGTCGCGGCAAAGTCTGCGGTCAGTACCGAGAACAGGATAATGCCCTGCAGGAGATCCGCGAAATTGCTGTCGATCGAAGGATACTTTGTTGCAGCCGTCTTACAGCCGAACTGAAGTATGGCAATAAGCACTGATGTGACCGCTATCGCCGGCGTGTTCAGTTTACCGAGCCATGCAACGACTACGCCGGTCCATCCGACATTGTTCGTGATAGTCTCGGATATCGTTCCTGATGCTGATGCCGTAAGTCCCGCTGCAAGTCCGATCAACGCAGATGAGATGAACATCGTGCGCATGATGATCTTTCCGACCTTCATTCCCGCATACTTCGCGGTAGCAGCGCTGTCACCTACGACCGCGATCTCATAGCCGTGCTTTGTATACTTGAGATAGATGTAGATCAAAGCAACAAGAACAATGGCAACGATAACCGACCAGAGCAGATTGAAGTTTCCGATCTTGATGCCGTCCATGATCGCGTTCTCGGGGAACTTGCCGAATATCGGTCTTGCGGACTTCGGATCGAGGAAGAAGTTCCAATCCTCTTTTGTCTTTCCGAGATACGTGATCACATACAGCATTATGTAGTTGAGCATCAAGGTTACGAGCGTCTCGTTCGTATTGAACTTAACCTTGAAGAATGCAACGGCAACGCCTAAGAGTCCGCTTGAGAGCATTGCGGCAAGGCACATCAGAATTATCGTAATAGGCCTCGGAAGCCCCGTAACATTGAATGCCACGATGGCAGCGCTGATCGCTCCGATCAGGAATTCGCCCTCGCCTCCGATGTTCCAGAAACGCATCTTGAACGAAAGTCCCAATGCAAGCGAAGTGATAAGCAGAGGCACCAATACCTTCAGGAATCCTTCGAAATTCTTATATGCGTATTTGTTTCCGACCATGCCGATCGTGAGCATTCTTCCGTAGTACTCGAACGGATTGATGCCGAGTGAAGCAAGGAGTATCGCGCCTATTCCGAGCGATATTACAATGCCGATAAGGTAATAGATGAGAAGTCTTTTCAAAGACTGGACGGGGCGCCTTACGAGATGATATTTATTCATTTGCAGGCTCCTCCGTTTCCTTCTGTTCTTCTGTTTCGCTGATCGCTGAATCTCTTGCGATGCCCGCGGTCTTGCCACCCTTGTCTACCAGATCGAGCGAGCCCGTCATCATGAGACCGATCTCCTCTTTGGTCGTGTGATTGCTGTTAACAACGCCCATGAGCCTGCCGTGACAGATGACCATTATCTTGTCGCAGAGAGCCATCATGACGTCGATGTCTTCACCAATGAAAAGTATTCCGACATCCTTCTTTTTCTCTTCGTTCAGGATGTCATAGATCATGAACGATGAACCGATATCGAGACCTCTTACCGGATATGCCGTGATGAGAACATTGGGGCCCGATTTTATCTCACGTCCGAGAAGGACTTTCTGAACGTTACCGCCCGAAAGCTTTCTTACCGGAGTCTCGGTGGAAGGCGTTACGACCTTGAGCTTTTCGATGACCTTCTTAGCTTCTTCCCTTGCATATTTTCTGTCGATGAAAGGACCCTTTGGTTCGTTGTAATTCTTGAGGATCATGTTATCCGTGATGGACAGCGAAGGTGCAAGACCCATTCCTAATCTGTCCTCCGGAATGAAGCTCATCGAGATGCCCTTTTCGAGGATCTTGTCAGGAGACAGGCCTACGATGTTCTCACCCTTGTGGATCATCTTTCCGTCAACGATGGGGCGCAGTCCGGCGATGGCTTCGCAGAGCTCTTTCTGTCCTGAACCCGCGATGCCCGCAACGCCTAAGATCTCACCGCCTCTGATGTAGAAATCGAGGTGATCGACTGCTATCGCGCCCTCGTCATTCCTGACCGTGAGATCTCTTATCTCAAGAAGCGGCTTTGTCTTTTCGATCGGGATACACTTGATGTCGAGATCTATCTTACGTCCTACCATGAGTTCAGTAAGGCTCTTCTCGGTGCTTTCAGCGGTAATTACCGTATCGATGTACTCTCCGTGCCTTAAAACCGTGACACGGTCAGAGATCTCCATGACCTCATTTAACTTATGCGTGATGATTATTATCGAATGCCCTTCTTCCTTCATCTTCCTGAGGACTTTGAAGAGCTTTTCTATTTCCTGGACTGTAAGAACCGCGGTAGGTTCGTCCAGTATGATTATCTTTGCGCCGTAGCAAAGGACTTTTAAGATCTCCAGCGTCTGCTTTTCGGAGACGGACATGTTGGAGACCAGTTTGTCCGGATCTATGTCAAAGCCGAATTTCCCGGCCATCTTCATTACTTCGTTTTTAGTGTCTTTCTTGAGGAAAAGACCTTTGTTATCCCTTAACCCGATCCTGATGTTGTCGAGCGCAGTGAAGCGTTCGATGAGCTTGAAGTGCTGATGCACCATTCCTATTCCAAGCTTCGCCGAATCCTCCGGCGAATTGATGGACACCTTTTTACCGTCCATAATAATAGAACCGCTGTCGGGCATATAAATGCCCGACAGCATGTTCATAAGAGTCGTTTTACCGGATCCGTTCTCGCCTAAGAGAGCGAGGATTTCACCTTTTTTGAGCTGCAGATTGACGTTCTTGTTGGCAAACAGCGATCCGAACCGCTTAGAAATACCTTTTAGTTCGATGGCATATTCCATAAAACCTCTCCTGCAGCGTTATTTTGCGGATTATCAGTTAACCTGAGTAACTCCGTCAACATAGTAATTCATAGAACCCTGGATAACGTCATCGCCAACGGAAGCTCCGCCTGCTGCAACCTTCTCCTCGCCCTTGTTGTCCTTGAGAGCGTCATTCTTCTGCTCAACTTTAACAGCACCTGCTGCACCTGAGAAAGAAAGCTTAACGCCTGAGAATACATCCCACTTGCCGGAGACCATGAGTTCCTTAGCGATCTTGATAGCCTCAGCTGTCTCAGGTTCGCAGTTTCCTGAAAGCTCGGAAATGTCAACGAGGCCTGCAGCAATTCCCTGATAGTAGTTGCCTACTGTCTGCATGAATGTTGACTTGTCTGTCATTGCAGCCTTCATAGCTGTTGCGTAGTAAGCGCTCCAGTTCCAGACAGCTGCTGTGAGGTGAGCCTTGGGAGCTTCCTTTGTCATGTCGGAGTTGTATCCGCATCCGAATACACCCTTCTCGTTTGCAACGATCTGAGGCTGAGCGGAATCGCAGTGCTGACCGATAACGCAGCACTTATAAGTGTCGATGAGGACCTGAGCTGCCTGTCTTTCCTTCTCCTGATCGCCCCATGTTGAGATCTCGTAAACATGGATCTTTGCGTTGGGGTTGACTGATCTTGCGCCCATTGCAAAAGCGTTGATGCCTGAGCATGTCTCAGCATACTCAACGCCCCAAGCGGAAACGTAACCGATGTTGTCGTTCTTGAGTGCGAGAGACTTGTATCCTGCAGCGATACCGGAGAGGTATCTTGCCTGATAGATCCTTCCGAAGTAGTTGTTGAAGTTCTTCTCGTTTGACAGATAGCCTGTAGCGTGAGAGAAGATGATGTCAGGATATTCGTCTGCCTTTTCCTTCATCGCATTGATGTAGCCGAAGCTGATACCGAAGATGATGTTGCATCCGTCACCTGCGAGCTGGTCGATGGCCTGCTTAACCTTCTCATCGTCCTCAGGTACATTGTCAACGATGTACAGATCCTTTGAAGGATCAAGACCGATCTGCTTCATACCCTCTGTGATGCCCTTGTGATGAGCATAGGTATAGCCTGCAGTGTCGTTCTGGCTGTTGATGTAGATGGCACCAACCTTAAGATTTGCCGAAGCGGGTACAGATCCGTCCGGCGCCTTTGACTCCTGTGAAGTCTCTCCTGCCTTAGTCGTAGCTGCTGTAGTTGCAGCAGTCTGGCCAGAGCATCCTGCGAGAGATAAGCAGGAAGTCACTGCGAATGCTGCTGTGAGCACCAGTGAAACCAATTTCCTCATAGTTCTCCTCCAATTTCTTTTTTTATGCAAAAATTTATTGCATACAGATCAATGCGGGCTTTCTGCCCTTTGTCACTGCTTTCTGAAAGTAAGTGACGTATCGGTCATCGAGTCGATTATCGCGAGTGATTCAACTCTGATGCCCTTTGCTCTCAAAGCGTCTCCTCCGCCCTGGAATCCCTTCTCGATCGCGATTGCGGCACCAACAAGTTTTGCACCTGACTGGCCTATGATGTCGAACAGTCCGTTCAGCGCGCCGCCCTTTGCAAGGAAATCATCAACGACAAGGAGGTTGTCATCCGGTTTCAGATATTCCGCTGCAACAACGACTTCGAAAGTCTTCTGATGGGTATAGGAAAAAACACTTGAAGAATAGACCTCACCGCTCATGTTGTTCGAAGCGTGCTTTTTCGCGAAAACAACAGGCACGCCAAGAGCGCATCCCGCTGCAACGGCGATGGCTATTCCCGAAGATTCGATGGTGAGAATCTTGGTGACACCTGCGTCACCGAAAAGGCGGGCAATTTCACTGCCCATGTCCGTGAGAAGCGCAGTATCTATCTGCTGATTAAGAAAACTCCCGACCTTAAGTACTTCACCGGGCAATACCCGTCCTTCCTTAAGAATCCTTTCCTCCAAAGCGTGAATGGTGACCACCTCCCGAACACGCTACTATATTATAATTATTACAATTTGGTGTCAAACAGTCTTTCAGGAAGACGGAGGAAGCGGGAGAACTATCTTCTCTGACGATTCGGTAACAGATTCCGAGGGAGATGTTTCAGCTGTTTCGGAAGCTTTAGATGTGGCATTCGGTATACTTGCTGCTGTTTGCGCGGCCGCAATCCTCTCAGACGCCTCGGCTATCTTTTTTGTTGCCGACATATTGCAGTATTCGCTGAGTTTTGTGCAGAAAGCGTCAGCAAACTCAGCGCCGCCTGCAGAAACTGCTTTTACATCAAGATAAGGATCCTGATATCCGTCATTGAGCTTATAGTAGAAATTATGATCCTTGTCGTATCCGCTGCCGTGGATCAGGAGCGTGCCGACCATTTCACATGCGTCTCCTCCGATGCATAAAACAGGAACCCCGTTAGAGACGATGCAGTCGCGGAGTATCGCTTTCGCTTCGTCGGAGAATCCTTCTCCGGTGGTGATGACGATCATCATGTACTCGCTGTATTTGCGTGGAAGGATCTCTTTCTCCTTGCCTTCGCCATCGGTATACGTAATGTGGAATGTGGAAGCTTTGATGGGCATGTTTTCTTTGGTGATAGCTTCAGGCATTATCACGTTCGTGCTCTCCCTCAGTTTTTCAAGCTCTGCGGGGAAGCCTCCGATCCAGTAAACATTCAGATCTATCGAATTGAGGAAATCGATCTTTTCATTGATCGAAGATTGATGCTTCAGCGCGGATTCGCGCCTTACGGATGTGTTAAATACCATTGCTACGGCGATGATGAAAAATCCTGCCAGGAGAACCAGTACTACAATGCCGGTCTTATTTCGTTCCATGCTTTCACTCCGCCTCACAGAAGGGTTTTACGCCGTTTATTACTTGTGATGCGAACTCCTCTTTTGAAGATGCGCAGTATGCGTCCATGTTATCAAGATAAGGCAGACAGTATTTTCTCATGTTATCCAACATGTATTTCAGCTGTTCGCCCTCAAGAGATGTCTCGGCTATGATGAGCCAGCTGATGCGGTCAGTGCCGTTTTCACGCATGAGGCGTACCCAGATCCTGCTTACGGACGGCTCGATCTTGAGATACTCCGCGAGAGCGCCATGAAGCTCAGGTGGATATTTGTCAGGCTCGCCTACTTTAGCGGTGCCGTCGCCTCCGATGCCCATCTGCTGAGCTATGAGCTTTACCATGTCTTTTCCGAAAAGGACTTCCTCTACACCCGGATTGATAACGAAGCCTGAAAGACCCATCTTATCGGTCATGACAACCTCAACGAGATCACCGAAACCGGCAGTTACTCCCTGCTGTTTCTTGTACTTGTCCTCAAAAGCAACTTCGAAGCTGTCAGAATCAGAATAGACGACCATGTACTTGAGGCCGTTCTTGTCGCTTACCGCATGAAAACTGTAATTGCCTTCACTGCCGTCGACCGGTACGAGGAACGTTGAAACTGCGGCTTCCTTAAGAAGTGCGATCATGTTATCCTCGCTGTTGTCACTGCGTACTTTTCCGAGCAGTTTTACCAGCGCGGCGTTTTCTATTCTTTCGATCTTGTTTTCGGATGATCCAGTCATAATTTTCTCACAGAACCGTCCTGACGATCCATGTCCAGAACAGGAGAGTTACCATCATAAGGACCGTGGACATCGTAACTATCCTCGTGCTGAGGTCAGGCGCGGTATCGTATTTCTCCGCGTAAAGAACGTTCATCGAACCGCAGGGCAGAGCACACATGAGAACCATGACCTTCGCGGTGTTTCCCTGCATGGAAAAAGCGTGCTCCAGACCCCATACGGCGAGTATCGCAACTGCGGGGATCAGCATAAGCCTTACAAATGAAACCAGATAGGGCTTCCAGTCAAGGAACAGTCTTCTGATATCGACTGCCGCAAGCTGTGAACCCATGATCATCATTGCCATAGGAACCGACATGTCACCTACCATCGATATGGCATCGTTCACGAATGTCGGCATTCTCCACGGAAGGATAAACAGTATGATCGCGGCGATCGAAGCCGCGGAAACCGTGCTCGAAAAGAGTTCAGAGAGCTTGAATCTCGGTTTCTTCGAGATAATGTGGGCTCCGTATGTATAAAAGAATGCGTTATAAACGAGATTGAAAACGGCAGCGAGCAAAAGACCTCTGTCGCCGTAAAGAGCATGCATCAGCGGGAATCCTACAAATCCCGTATTTGCGAAAACGGTGCATGTCGTCATTATTCGGTGTTCATCGTCCGTGGCTTTCGTCTGCTTGTAGCACATCCTGGAAGCAGCAAGAGCAACTGCATAGTACGCTGTTGCAAAAGCAAACATCGCGCCCATTCCGCGCAGCTCCTCTATGGAGAATCTGGTCTGGCTCGAAGATATGATCATGAACGGCAGGACTGCCTTGAGAAGGATCTCTCCGAGGATCTTTTCACCGCGCATGTCCAGCACGTGCGTCTTGTTCAGGACAAAGCCCAAAACAAAGCATATGAACAGCTTGAAAAAAACGATGTATACCTGTACCATTCTGTATCCTTATCAGCCGCCGGTCGCAGTAAGCGCAGCCCTTGCAGCCGTCTTGTATCCTTCCATTATCCTTGACACCTCAAATGCGGGCATGTCAGGATCGTATTTCTTACCGGGCACATAAAACCTTCCGGTATCTTCAACGTCCGCAAATATACCACAAGAAATGCCCGCTGCAAATCCCGCACCCATCGCGGTCATCTCATCGGAAGACGCTCTCGTGATCGTAACGCCAAGAAGATCAGCCTGCAGCTGCATCAGGAAAGAGCTTGCGCAAACTCCGCCGTCAACCTTCATCTGCTTTGCCTTGATGCCAGTATCGTCAGTCATGAGGTTAACCAGTTCGGTAACCTGGAATGCTATGGATTCAACGCCGGCCCTGATGATCTCAGCACGGCCGGTACCTCTTGTAAGGCCCGTCATTATGCCTCTTGCGTCCGGCTTCCAGTAAGGAGCGCCAAGGCCCGTAAATGCGGGTACAAGATACACTCCGCCGGTATCCTTTATTGATTCGCAGTACTTGTCGCATTCAGCGGGAGAATCTATGAGATGCAGCTCATCCTTGAGCCAGCTTATGACAGAACCAGCCTGGAAAATGCTGCCTTCCAGAGCGTATGAGGTTATGCCTTTATAAGACCATGCGCATGACGTCAGAAGACCGTTCTTTGAGAACACGGGCTTCGTTCCGAGGTTCATCAGTGTGAAGCTTCCCGTACCGTACGTGGTCTTTGATTCGCCTTTGTGAACTGCATTCTGGCCGAGGAGTGCGGCCGGCTGATCGCCGATGACACCCGTGATCCTTACGCCGTTAAGGCTCATGAGAACACTTATATCTTCGCTGCTGAAACCGGCGTTTTGCAGGTATCCCTCATCAATAACTATGCTGCCGTAATCGCTGCTGGATTCCTGAGGCTTCGCAAGCGCGCCGCGGGGGACCGAGAACAGTTCAAGAAGGCCGTCATCGTAATCTTTTTTCGTTATGTCGAACAGCATCGTTCTCGAGCAGTTCGAATAGTCTGATGCAAACACCTTGCATCCCGTGAGCCTGTAGACCAGGAATCCGTCGATAGTGCCGAAATACGCATTGCCGGAATCAATACGCTCCTTAAGCGACGGAACGTTTTCCATCAGCCAGAGCATCTTGGTGGCAGAGAAATACGGATCGATCTTAAGGCCGGTGATCTCGCTTATCCTTCTCTCCTGACTCTTGATCTCAGGTCTTCTGCAGATATCTGTCGTCCTTCTGCACTGCCATACGATGGCATTTGCAAGAGGCTTTCCGTCAGGCGCGAAAGCAACCGTCGTCTCGCGCTGGTTAGTAAGACCCGCGGCAACGACGTTGCCTACTGCTTCGGGATTGCTGTCCATAAGCTTTGCGATCGCTTTGAGGACAGAAACATAGATCTCCTCCGCATCGTGTTCAACCCATCCGGGATTGGGATAGTGCTGCTCAAACGGCACGTGCGCGCCGCCTGAGAGATGTCCCTGCTCATCAAGCAGAAATGCTTTCGTGGATGTGGTTCCCTGATCGATGCAAAGAATGTATTTCATCAGCTCTTACCTGTAGTAAAGCGTGTTGAGAGTGCGGTACCACTCGTTGTCGATCGAATCGAGATCCTCTTTGGAGAACCTTACGACCCAGTTGCCCGTGGGTGTTCCGGGGATGTTCATCCTCGTGTCTGCGCCGTATCCGAGCATATCCTGGATGGGTATGATCGCAACGTCCGCATGGCTCATCCACAGTGTCTTGATAATTGCCCTGCACGAACCGCTGTGAGGTCCGCCGTCGCCCCAGTTGGAGCCTTCAAAGCCGCAGTACTTCAGGCAGAAGTCCCTGACGTCCTCTCTGGAATCCCAGAGCCATCCGAGCAGTGTATTGTTGTCGTGCGTGCCGGTATAAGCGACGCAGTTCTTGTTGAAGTTGTGAGGCATGAAAGAGCTGTCATCACCCGGATAGAACGTGAATTCCATAACGCGCATGCCGGGAATTCCGACCTTCTCCATAAACTCCTTGAGATCAGGCGTGATCTCGCCCAAGTCCTCAGCGATAAGCCTGCTCCTGTCGCCGAAGACCTTGTCGTATTCAGCGAAGAATTCGAGAGACGGACCCTTCTGCCACTTGCCTATCCTTGCGGTCTCGGCATTTGCGTCGACTTCCCAGTAAGATGAGAATGCCCTGAAATGGTCGATCCTCAGATAGTCGTAGAGCTTGAAGTTCTCGCCGATCCTTGCCATCCACCATGAATAGTTGTCGGCTTTCATCTTCTTCCAGTCGTAGATGGGGTTGCCCCAGAGCTGGCCGTCCTCACAGAAATAATCCGGCGGAACGCCTGCAACGCTCTCGAAAACGAGTGCCTCCGGCCTGGGTTTTCTGGGTTCGGTAAGTTCTTCCTTCTCGCCGTCCTTCTTCTCAGCGGCCTTTTCAGCCTTTGCCTTAAGATTCTGGTACTTCTCGAAATCCTTCTCGTATTCTGCAAGAAGCTTATTTGTCTTAGAAGGGCTCGCCATCTTGAAGAGCTCTCTTGAAGCCCAAACGTCAGCGGAATCGCCCGAAACATAGAACGGCATATCTCCGATTATCGAAATGCCAAGGTCATTGATCTCTTTCTTGATCTTTGTCCATTCGTCAAGGAACAGATACTGGACAAAAGCGTGGAACTTATAATTGGGATTTCCCTTAAGCTCATCAACAGCCTTCTTGTCGTAGTTCTTTAGCCTGCTGTCGCTCCATTCCCACCAGGGTCTGCCGAAGTTGTCGTCCTTGATGGAAAGATAAGCTGCCACGTCGTTTGCCCACTTGTTCTCATCGAGGAACTTGTCGACCTTCTTCAGAAGATCCCTGTCGGCACGTCCAAAAGCTTTTCTTAAGAGTTCGTCACGGTTGCTCCTCAAGTAATCGTAATCGATCCTCCACTTGTTCTCGTTATATTCCGCAGTCTGTACCTCGGCCGGTGTCAGAAGACCCCTCTCTGCAAGACGCCTCGGGTCAATGAACAGCCAGTTGCCTGCGAACGCTGAAAAACTCTGATACGGTGAATTGCCCATTCCCGGATATGAGAACGGAAGAACCTGCCAGTATTTCATCCCCTGCGCTGACAGCTTCTTTGCGAATTCAACGGCCTCTTCACCGAACACGCCGATACCGAACGGTCCGGGGAGAGAACTTATATGCATAAGTACTCCGCCGCCTCTTCTCATTTGTATTCCCTCCAAAACTTATATATAATTATTTGGCTTTTTTCAAAGTTAAACACCATTATACAATTAATGAGGGTCAAAATGAATTATTCCAGGAACGAGGAAATAAAAAGACGCCGCACGTTCGCGATCATATCTCACCCGGACGCAGGTAAAACAACCATTACAGAGAAGCTCCTCCTCTACGGCGGAGCCATCCACCAGGCAGGTTCGGTCAAGGCCAGAAAGGCCGCCCGCCATGCCACATCAGACTGGATGGAGATCGAAAAGAAGCGTGGTATCTCCGTAACTTCATCCGTAATGCAGTTCGAATACGACGGCTGCCACATCAACATCCTCGATACTCCCGGACACCAGGACTTCTCCGAGGATACCTACCGTACTCTCTGCGCAGCTGACGCCGCTGTCATGGTATTAGACGGCGCAAAAGGTGTCGAGGCCCAGACCATCAAGCTTTTCCAGGTCTGCCGCAGAAGAGGCATCCCGATCTTCACTTTCGTAAACAAGATGGACCGTGCCGCCAAGAACCCGTTCGACCTCATGGACGAGCTCGAAAAGGTATTGGGCATCCGTTCATGCCCCATAAACTGGCCCATCGGCACAGACGGCGACTTTGAGGGCGTATATGAGAGAAGCACTCAGAGCGTTCTCGTTTTCGACAAGGAAAACAACGACCACGGTGCTTCAATGGTTACCGAGAAGGTCTCAGGAATCGATGATCCCGCGCTCGACAAGATGCTCATGCCGGGCCACCTCGAGACACTCAGAAACGACATCGAACTGCTCGACATGGCAGGCGATGAGCTCGATATGGACAAGGTCCTTCACGGCCAGCTGACACCTGTTTTCTTCGGTTCAGCGATCACAAACTTCGGTGTTGAGCCTTTCCTGAAGCACTTCCTTAAAATGGCTCCCTCACCTGCTTCTCACAATTCGACCGACGGCACGATCGAACCCGAGGAAGAGATGTTCTCAGGCTTCGTTTTTAAGATCCAGGCAAACATGGATCCTTCACACCGCGACAGAATGGCTTTCATCCGCATCTGCTCCGGCCAGTACGAGAAGAATATGTCGGTAAACCTCATGCGCACAGGCAAGAAGATCACTCTTGCACAGCCCCAGCAGTTCATGGCTCAGGACCGTGCGATCACCGAGGAGGCTTACGCAGGCGACATCATCGGTATCTTCGATCCAGGCAATTTCCGCATCGGTGATACCATCATTTCAACAAACCGCAAGTTTGAGTTTGACCCGATCCCGGTATTCTCACCCGAGAACTTCGCACGTGTTGAACCCAAGGATTCAATGAAGAGAAAGCAGTTCCTCAAGGGAATCGAGCAGCTCTCTCAGGAAGGCGCGGTCCAGCTATTCAAGCAGCCCAATATCGGTACTGAAACTTACGTAATGGGCGTTGTCGGTATCCTTCAGTTTGACGTTCTCGAATACAGACTCGCATCCGAATACGGTGTTGAGATCGTCCGTACTTCTCTTCCCTACCGCCTTGCGCGCTGGGTCAAATCCGATAAGGAGGAGTTCGATCCGAAATCCATGACGCTCACCTCAACCTCGATGCTGGTATTGGACAGAGACGAGGAACCTGTCGTTCTTTTCGAATCCGAATGGGCCGTCGACTGGGCTGTCGATCACAACGAGAATCTCGGCCTGACATTCGAGTACATTCACGGCGGGGCCTCTTAAAAGTAACACTGTTCTTACCCGTTTTGTAACAATGTTAAAAAACTGAAAAGGACTGAAATCATTGCGTTTCAGTCCTTTTTGTTTTATCAGTTTGTTATGTGATCTCAGACCGTCATTTCCACAGCTTCCGAGCCGTAAAGCTCAGCCGTTCTCTTGTCCGGCTGGCCGAATCCGGCATAGATAGCGATCTTTCCTGTGGGCGTTACTCTCTCTCCGTCATCAGTTACGACCTTGAGTGAATCAGCCGTGATACTGATCACCACGTCAGCAGACTCATCTGATTCAAGCGTTATCCTCTTGAATCCGGCGAGCTTATAATTTCTGACCTCGTTCTTATCTTCAAGAGCCTTCGCATAGATCTGAACGACTTCATCTGTCCTGATGCCGCCTTCGTTTTTGACCGATACAGTAACATCGAATCCGCTCTGACGTGCAGCGGAAGACGAATCCGAAACGGATGCTTTTGCGATAGTGACCTTACCGTAAGTAAGTCCGAATCCGAACGGATAGAGAGGTTCTTTTTCCGTATATTTATATGTCCTGTTCTTCATCGAGTAGTCCTCGAAATCAGGCAGGTCATCCACACTCCTGCTGATGGTAACGGGGAGCTTTCCGGAAGGATTTACCTTACCGAATAAGATGTCGCCGATCGACAGACCGCCTCTTGCGCCCGGATACCATGCCTGAAGGATCGCGGATGCTTCTTCGGAAAACGGGGTAAGATCCATCGCTGAACCAGTCATTACGACCACTATAAAGGGTTTTCCTGACTTTTTAACGGCTTCGATAAGCTTAAGCTGCGGCTTGGGGAACGACAGATTGCTCTTATCACCTGATGCGTACTGGTTGCCCTGGTCGCCCTCTTCTCCTTCGAGCGTCTCATTGAGACCGATGCAGAGTATGACGAGATCAGATCTGCTCATAACGGCCTTTGCTTCCGCTATTGTGTTATAGTCACGTGAAAGCGGATCAGGTTTTGTATTGCTCAAGTCACAGCCTTCGGAATAAAGGATCCTGGTGCCGTCTCCTGCTGCCTTTCTGATTCCCTCGATAGCAGTGATGTATTCAGAAGAAGTTCCGTAGTAGTTGCCCATGAGAGGACGTCTTGCATCAGCATTCGGACCTATGACTGCGATCACTTTTTCCTCACCGCTCTTAAGAGGAAGAATGCCGTCGTTCTTGAGCATGACAACTGCTTCATCTGATGCTCTCTTGGCAAGCGCGATGCTTTCCTTTGTTTCAACGTCGAGATAGTTAAGTCCGTCATATTCCGTCTCGTCGAAAAGACCTAACAGGAATCTCGTGGTAAAGAGCCTTACTGCCGCTTCCCTGATCTGCTCTTCAGTAACCATACCCTTGTTGTATGCTTTCATGAGATGCACATAAGTGCAGCCGCAGTTAAGGTCGCAGCCTTTGCTGAGTGCGAGCGCTGCGCTCTCTTCTGAGTTCTTCGTTACCTTGTGGTGCTCATGGAAATCCCTGATTGCCCAGCAGTCAGAAACGAAATGTCCTTCGAATCCCCACTCATCTCTTAAGATGTCTTTTATGAAAGAATGTCCGCAGCAGGGCTCACCGTTAACGCGGTTGTAAGCACCCATGACAGACTCTACTCCCGCTTCCTTAATGCATGCTTCAAATGCGGGCAGATATGTTTCCCTTAAGTCTTTCTTTGATGGTTCAACATCAAATGAATGTCTCTTCTCTTCAGGTCCTGAATGAACAGCGAAATGCTTTGCACAGGCTGCTGCCTTCATGTATTCGCCGTCACCCTGGATGCCCTTGATGAAAGGAATTGCAAGCCTTGAGATAAGATACGGATCCTCACCGTATGTCTCCTGGCCTCTGCCCCACCTGGGATCTCTGAATACGTTTACGTTGGGTGACCAGAATGTCAGTCCCTTATAGATGTCGCGGTCTCCCATATTGGCTGAGATCTCATTGTATTTCGCGCGGCCTTCGGTAGCTATGGTCTCACCGATCTTTCCCATGAGTTCCTGATCGAATGTTGCTCCTAATGCGATCGACTGCGGAAAGCTCGTTGCAGTACCGGCTCTTGCAACGCCATGAAGCGCTTCGTTCCACCAGTTGTACTCAGGTACTCCGAGTCTTTCGATGGCCGGTGCATCAAACCTTAACTGTGATGCAGCCTCTTCGACAGTCATCTTGCTGACGAGTTCTTCGGCTCTTTTTCTTGCCTTGTTTCTGTCCATAACGCCACCTCAATATAATTTTTTATTAATTTATAATATTAAGACTAACAATTCTATACACATCTTGCTATTATATATAATTATTGCTATTAGTTTTAAATTGGAGGAGCAGATATCCATGCAGTTAAGCGATAATACAGTCCCCGGCAATTTTCAACAGCCGATCAGAAACTTTACTGGACGTATCGTAAGCAACTACGTTGAAGAGGTTGATTTCGTACCTAATTCCAACATGAGGATCTGGTACAACAACAAGGCGGAGGATTATCCTACGCACAGGCATTCATGCCTCGAGATCGCAATACCTCTCGCTGGATCCTACACATATGTCTTCGAAGACAGAACCATCGTACTTAAAGAAAAAGAGATCCTCTTCATTCCTCCGGACATGCTTCACAAGATTTCCGGAACACGTGAGGGCATCAGGTTTATCTTCCTCTTTAAGATCGATTTTCTTAAAGACTTCTTCGACTATTCTGATTTCGAGGATCTTATCAAAGAGCCTCTCATCGTCAACTGCGAAACCTATCCCGAGATCTATAACAGAGTTTATGCAAGATTCATGGAGATAAGCAATCTCTATTTCTTCTATTCATCATCGGTAAAGGAAACTCCGATATTCTCACATCTGTTGGGTATCATCGGAATGCTGCAGAAAAAGGATTACTCCGACAGCATGGCAGTGCCTCATAATGACAAGCAGCGTGAGATATATATCAAGCTTCGTAGCCTTCTTGAATGGCTTTCCATCCACTACTCCGAAAGCGTTACGATGGAAGAAGCTGCAAACTATGTTGGTTATTCCAAATTCCATTTTGCGAGGATCTTTAAGGAATATACCGGCATGACATTCTACGATTACCAGACAACTCTCAAGCTTAAGTCAGTCGTTGAAAAGCTGTCTGACTCTGATCTTTCGATCAGCGACATCGCTCTCACATCCGGATTCAACAACCTCACTTCTTTGAGCCGAAATTTTGAAAAGCATTACGGCTGCTCACCTTCACAGTACCGCCAGCGCATCCGCCGCAGAAAGAGAAGCTGATACTTCTTTATTCTGTTTTCTTTCTTCAATATTCAGACATAGTAAAAGGGCAGTGATTTCTCACTGCCCTTTTCATTTGCTGTTGTTTGTCCGTCGGACTTAAAGCATCTATTAGCCCTTGACACCACCGAGAGCAACACCCTCGACGATATATCTTGAAAGCAGAATGTAGATGACTAAGAGCGGAATAACTGTAAGCGAAAGTCCTAAGTAGATCGAACCGTACTCTGTCTGATAGATATCAGAGTTGAGCAATGCGACTTCGATAGGAAGTGTATACTTTTCTTTCTTTGTCAGAAGGATCTGAGGCAGGAAGAGGTTGTTCCAGCTTCCTACGAAAGTAAAGATACACTGTGTGGCGATAGCCGGCTTCATCAGAGGAAGAACGATCCTGTTGAAGATCATAAATTCACCTGCACCGTCCATACGACCAGAGTCAACGATTTCCATTGAAAGCGAAGCCTGCAGGTATTGTCTCATGAAGAATACCATGTTAGGTGAAGCGATCGCAGGAATGATGAGCAATGCGAGCTTGTTTGTCATGTGAACCTGATAAGCTGCCTGATAGAAACCGATCATAGTAACTGTACCAGGGATCATCATGATACCAACGATCAATCCGAAGAATGCATCCCTAAGCTTCCACTCATATGCGAATAATGCATAGGACGTAAGGCAGGAGAAGTAAATTGCAAGGATCGTTGTGCAAGTGGAAACGATAAGTGAGTTAACGAAACCTGTAGCAGGATCGAACGACTTACCATTGAAAACTTTCCAGTTATTCGTCAGGTTCTGAATGGGGTGAGCTGAGTAAAGAGAGATAGCGCTTGACTGGATCTCTGCAGTACTTCTCGTAGCATTCGTGAACATGATAATAAAAGGCATAAGGCTGAGGATTGCAAGGATTACACATATAACGTAAATGACAATCTTAAGACCTACTGATTCTTTATGAAGTGAATTATTTTTAGCCATTTCTCTTCCCTCCTCAGTAAGCCTTCTTAGCCTTAGCAGCCTTGAGCGCCTGCTTCTTAAGCTTCTTAAGCTTTGCCTCGTCCTTGTCTCTCATGATATAGAACAGAACGAGAGAAAGAGCAACGATGATAATAAACATAATGATACTTGCTGCAGCTGCAAGGTTGTATCTCTGTTTACCAGTAAAAGCAACGTCCTTGATATACATATTGACTGTATATCCGCCGCTGTCACCCTGGTCCCTTGCGTAGAGTGAAGGGATATCGAACATGTTGAGACCACCGATGAGCGATGTAACAAGTGTATAGAGCATGACTGTTCTAATACAAGGTAATGTGACCAGGAAGAATGTTTGAACGCGGTTAGCACCGTCGAGATCAGCAGCTTCGAAGATCGCGGGATCGATACCGATAACACCGGAGATCAGGATTACCATTGTATAGCCATACCACTGCCAGAACTGAATGAATGCAACAACACCTTTGATTCTCCAAGGTGTGAGCACGAAGTTGATACCCTTCTCGGTAAGCCCCAACTTAAGCAATGTTGTGTTAATAGGACCGGAAGGATAGCCGAAGATCTGTGTGAACAAGACAGCGACTGTAGCTGCTGTGATGATATTCGGCATGTAGAAAAGGATCTTGAATATTCCCTGCCCCTTGACCTTTGATCTTCTGTCAGTAAACCAAGCAGTCAGAAGAAGCGCCAATCCCATCTGAGGGATGAAGTTCAATATCCAGATGACAACTGTATTGCCAAAGGATTTTCTGAACAGATTTGACTTAAAAACCGAAACAAAATTCTTGAACGGCTCCGACCATAAAACCTTACTATCTTTGATAGTAGCGGCCATGCCGGCAAAGTCAGTAAAACCGATATAAAAAGTATAAAGGATGGGGTAAAGAGAGAATACCAAGAAAGCCAGAATGAAAGGTATAGAGAAAATATAGCCGAATTTTCCATAATCGACTAGTTTTTTATTTCCCATATCTTTTTACCTCCTTGTAATTTTTTAAAAACGGCAGGGCAAACCTGGATTTACCCTGCCGTTGTTTGTGACTGAATTAAACTGAAATCAGTTTATTTCATATCGGGTTGCAACTTAAGCTTCAGCGTAGCCCTTATCAGCAACGTTAGACTTGAATGTCTTGAGAGCGTCGTCGATGGACTTCTGGCCATGAGCATACTGGTTAACCTGTTCACGGAAGAGAGAGTTGATACCCTCGTCATACTGTGTCATGTTCTTACCTGTTGCGTTAGCGTTAGCTGCGATGAATGTAGGGAACATATCCTGACCGCCGAGGAAAGCAACCTTACCGTCTGCCTTAGCCATAACCTTACCGGAAGCTACGCAGTCCTTTGTGCCGCCTTCGCCGTTGAATGTTCCGTTAGCCCACATGTACTGGAGACCCTTATCAGAAGCGTCGAGTGTGATCCAGTTGATGAGCTCTGCAACACCAGCCTTCTTATCTGCGTTCTCAGCAGCTGACTTAGAAGCGAGAACCCATGTACCGCCCCAGAAGAAGCCTACAGGAGCCTTGCATACACGCCAGTCACCGAATGTGTTACCAGCAAAGTTGCCGTCAGCAGGTGCTTCCTTGCCGCCGCAGTTGTCCTTCATGGAGTAGTTGATGAGCCATGCAGGTCCGAAGAAGCAGAATGCAGACTTATTGTCCTTACCTTCCTGAGGGAGACCCTTCATGTCAGCGAACCAAGAAGGCTGCCAGTCTGTTGTCTCATTTGACCAACCGTTGTCAACGAGCTGCTTGGAGATGTCGAAGAAAGCCTGTCTCTCAGGAGCGATGTTGAGCTTACCGTCAACGATCCAACCTGCAGAAGCAGAGTTCTCAACCATGTGCCAAACGTCGCCAGCACCGGAAACGATAGGATAACCCTTTTCCTTGAGCTTAGCAGCTGCCTTCCAGAACTCGTCATACTTACCGGAACCACCGCCAACGATCTTCTCGATTGCTGCAGCATCGTCTGTTCCGAAAACTTCCTTAGCGATGGAAGCTCTGTAGATCATAGCTCCGCCTGTAGCCTGATATCCGAGACCAACAACAGCCTTGTCAGAAGGTCTTGTACCGATATCAACAGTGTAGCCAGCGATCTCAGCGTCCTTGATAGCCTTATCAACATCAATGCCAAGGTCCTTGTAAGCTGCTGCGAACTGAGCTGCGTCACCCTGTGTGTACTTGAGGATGAAAGCTGCCTCTGCTGCGTACATATCAACTTCGCCATTCTTGAGAGCTGCGTCGAGAGCAGGCTGATAAGAACCGTTTGTTGTAGCGATGATTGTTACATCAACTGTGTACTTCTTACCGAACTCAGGGTTCAGCTGAATGTACTTCTGAGCCATGTTCGGAACTTCGTTTGTGAAAGACCACATATTGATGTGTACAGGGCCCTCACCGTAAGTAGCCTTAGCTGTTGTCTCTGCTGTTGTTGTCTCAGCAGGAGCTGCTGTTGTTTCAGCGGGCTTAGACTCACCAGGCTTAGCTGTTGTACCAGCTGTTGTCTGAGCGGGGGTCTTGTTACAACCTGCCATTGCTGCGATCATAGCTACTGAAAGCAAGCCAGCAATAACTTTTTTCATAAAATTTCCTCCTTGTGTGTTTTCGTTTTCTACTTATGGACATTCTTGTCCACACGTATGGTTATTTTATACAAACAAACCCTTTCCGTCAAGTAAGTGTTGCATAAAAATCACCATATAATATCTTTGAGAGCAAGTTTTGAAGAAAATCTGACTCTTGTTTATATATACATATTTCTTTGTTATAATTCATCAGAATATATGACACCTGTAAAACCGGAGGCAACTGATGAGCTCATTCTTCGATAAGAGAAGCATTCCAATGAGGATACTTACCACATTGTGCAACCTTATTTTTGTAAATATATGTTTCATTATCGGATGTATTCCCATCCTGACCATTGGCGCATCTGTTACTTCTTTATATAAAGTTACCGTTAAAATAGCAGCCGGTGAGAACCCTTCCGTTTTCAGTGAGTTCTTCAGTTGCTATAAGAATAACTTCATAAGATCCACTGGTTTCTTTATCGTCTACTGTCTGCTCGCAGCATTCTTTGGCTTTGAAGTCTATATGGTCAGGACTTCTTTTTCCAAGGATCTGCAGTGGGCCATGTATCCCGCGATCTTCTTCCTTTTTGCGATCTTTTCATCTGCCGCATATGCCTTCCCGCTCATCGGATGGTTTGATGAAACCGTAAAGCAGACAGTTAAGAACTCTCTCCTGCTCGCCATAACAAACCTGCCGACGACGATCCTTTATGCGGCAGTTTTGTTCGGCGTTGGTTATGCCTTGGTCGCAAATCCCACTTCATACTGGATTGCTTTCAGTATCTTGATCTTTATGGGCTTTGGAATAATAGCGCTCCTGTTCTCCTTCTTCCTTAAGAGGATCTTTGAAAAACACGGAGCTGTTATAACCCCTGAAGAAGAAATAACCGGTTAATAAAATCAACCCCCGAAGTGACCTTCGGGGGTTAATTGTTTAGCCTTTGAAATGCTATATCAGATCTTTGCTTTGATCTGGTTGTAGATTCCCTCTGCATCGAGCTGGAATTCCTTCATGAGCGCACCTGCAGGGCCGCTCTTTCCGAATCTGTCATAGACACCGATCTTTGTAACCTTTACGGGATACTCTTCTGCGAGTACATCGCATACTGCGCTTCCGAGGCCGCCGATTACTGAATGCTCTTCGACTGTGAATACTCTGTTCGTCTTCTTTGCGAACTCGAGAACTGTTGCCTTGTCGATGGGCTTGATCGTGTGGATGTTTACGACTGCTGCGTTGATTCCGTCAGCTGCGAGCTTTTCTGCTGCGCCGAGAGCCTCAGCTACGCAAACACCGCAAGCGAAGATTACCATGTCTGTTCCGTCCTTGAGAACAACAGCCTTGCCGACTTCGAACTTGTAGTCAGGTCTGTCATTGATTACCGGTACGGCAGCTCTGCCGAATCTCATGTAGAAAGGTCCCTCTGTCTCAGCAGCTGCGAAAACAGCAGCCTT
>JAEEGL014396337.1_pt1 | contig 26722 bp, 23 predicted proteins | sample 9134231 | NCBI WGS metagenome assembly JAEEGL01 (sample SAMN16246548, study PRJNA631951) | gut metagenome | biome: gut microbiome; feature: rumen; material: fiber-attached | host: Bos | place: Iran: Karaj | collected 2018-10 | reverse complement strand
TATTGTATCCGTAGTCGCACCAAAACGGTGCATTTATATATACATGCTTTCCGGCTTTGCCGAATATCTGTGATAATAATTTCGACTGAGCTTCGCGGTCGGACGGTCTGATCTGATTAAACTCATAACACAGATCATTGCATTTATATATATCTTTCAAGATTTCTTCATCGTAATTGGCATTATATAAATATCCTGCCTGAGCCTTTTCTTTTTCCGTCATTGGGCACTCCTGCCTTTTCATCATTCTCTGTAAGATATACTGTTCATTATTTGTTCCATCCGCTTGTATTTACAGGATCACCTTCCGTCTCCCACGGTTCAAAAGGAGGTTCTACTGCATATGAAGGATCATAATAACTTCGAATATATTGCGCCGCTCTATATTCTGCCTGCTTATAATTTGTCACACCTGTTTCATCATATTCAAGATTATTCATAAAAATGATAAAGACCTGTTCTGCCAAAGAACTCTCCTCCTGCAGATCGCTCACATAATCTATACCATTCAACAGTCCGGATCCTATTGTTCCGTGCGCAAACCAATATGAAAACTGCCTTACTGCTCCTTTGACAAACTTATCAACCTTCATGATCAATTGTCTCCATCGTCAGTTATCCTGTTAATTTTCTAAACTAAGGATTTCCCTCGTTACATGATCATTATATCACCAAAAAAGTTCGTAATTGAGGGACATGGAATGAAAATGACGATCGGATCATTTACTATCCAATCGTCGTTCCTTGGGCGCATCTTTTCGGAATCGTAAGTTTTGAACGAACGCGAGCTCTTTATTGTCTTCTAAAGCGATTCCCCGTATTCGCATATATCACAGCAAATACTACTATTACTAACACCATCCCAATATAAATAAAGTGAAACCAACGTATATCGTATATTCCGCCAATCGCCACTAAAGGCAGAAATACGGAAATTGGAAGAAGGATCTTACCGATGAATCGACACAGTTTTGAAGTATCATACTTCTTTTTATCATCACTTGTGTTATAGCCGGCAATCAATGACGAACCTTTTCCAAGCAGCAAGAGAATTGCTATGATAATCAATACAACAGCCACAACACTAACTATAGCTAATCCAATGATATCTCTTGTCGTCATACTTTTCTCCAATTATCTGTTAGAACAGTTTCAACAAATCAGGAATATCTACTGAAAGTGTATCGTAGATTACTTTCACATCGATGCTTCCATAATCATGGACAATACGATTACGTAGGCCATACATTTCCTGCCAGGGAATCGAGTTGTTCACTCGCTTATATTGCTCTGAAAGCTTCTTTGCATTTTCGGATATCTGTATCATCCGGAAAAGCATTGAATCCTGAAGAACTTCGTTTTCTTTAAGTCTTTGGATATCAACATTTTCCATATGCTTCACGATGAACAGAAGATCTGCTTTTATTTTCTCGATATAGTACTGATCATTCTTTTCATTGTGCATAGATCCGAATACCATCCTTTAGTATCTCGTCTGTTAATTCCAGATTGTTTTTCAACTGGTCTAGATCCAGAACATCTACACGTTTATGCAAAGTTTCTCGGAGTTCTTCGACCATTCCGAAAAACTTCAAACCCTTTACATCAGATGAAACCAGAAGATCCACATCACTGGATTCGCCAGCATTTCCCTTGGCATACGATCCGAATAGAAAACAATAATGAACCGGATACTCATCAAATACCTGCGCACATTTTTCTGTGATAGATTCTATCGATAAGATTCCGTGATCCTCATCCAGCCGATTGAGTTCCTTCAGTTTGTCCAGTATGTATTTATACTTGAGAGTGCCTGCTTTACTTTCATCGTTTTCGTAAGACTTAAAAGACCGTATTGAAATACCAATCAGCTCGGCTGCCTGCTGCTGAGTAAGATTCTGTTCTCTTCTTATTTCTTTAATCGCGCTCATATTGCACCTCCACTAATAACATAGTGCAATATTTGCACTTTATTGTCAAGTGTAATGTGCAGATTTTGCACTAATGAAGAATATCTTTGCACTAATAACAAAAAGAAGATCCTGAACACCCATCTAGAGTATTCAGGATCTTATACTGGCGGAGCCGGTGGGATTCGAACCCACGTGCCTTTTGGGCAAACGGTTTTCAAGACCGCCTCGTTATGACCGCTTCGATACAGCTCCGTATCTGATAGCCTGCTAATTTTACTAACTTTGAGGGTTGATGTCAACTAAAGCAAAGAGGGGCTCTTCTTAGAAGGGACCCCTCTTCACTTTTGGTGAAATATATGGCAATCAGTTGCTCATCATATCAAGTAATGCATTCAGATCTTCGTAGGAATAGAACTCGATCACGATCGAACCTTTACCCTTAGACTCGTCCTTTAGCTTTAATTTGACCTTTGTGCCGTAATGGGCGGTCAGTTTGTGTTCCACATCCTTTGCACTGATAGCGACCGCGGAAGAGGCCTTTACGCGCGTTTTACGGGGTGCTGCTACTGCACCGCTCAGGATCTTCTTCACATACTCCTCTGTTTCACGTACGCTCATCTCCTTGATCATGACCACATCAGCAGCTTTTTTCTGCTCTTCCTTATCTGTGATTGCAAGAAGTGCACGTGCGTGGCCTGCGGAAAGATCACCATTCCGGATGAAATCCTGAAGAGATTCATCGATATTGATCAATCTAAGTGTGTTCGCAATGGCAGGACGGCTCTTTCCGAGTTTCTTCGCCAAAGCCTCCTGTGTTAGGCCATGTTCCTTCATAAGGTTATCCATGGCAAAAGCTTCTTCAAGCGGGTTCAGATCCTGACGCTGAATGTTCTCGATCAGTGCCTGTTCCATGGTCTGCTGATCAGTAAGATCACGTACGATTGCAGGGATAACTTTCAGACCTGCAAGACGGGATGCTCTCCATCTTCTCTCACCTGCAACGATACGATAGCCGGTGCCTCTCTTTGCAACGATGATTGGCTGGATCACGCCGTTTTCCTTGATTGAATCAGCCAGTTCCTGGAGTGCATCTTCCTTGAACTGTTTTCTCGGCTGATCACTGTTCGGAGAGATATCATTAATCTTCAGTTCAACAACTGAATCCTTCTGTGTTTCCGGAATTCCGTCCACAGAAAGAAGTGCGCCTAAACCCTTACCTAAACCTTTCTTCGTAGCCATTTCATCACCTCATATATTGATGTTTGTCTATGTTTTATTACTCATTTCGTTCTCTTCAAAACTTCATTTGCGAGAGCCTGATATGCCAGAGATCCCTTGGACTTGGCGTCATACTCATCGATCGTCTGACCGTGGCTCGGAGCCTCGGCAAGACGTACATTTCTCGGGATAAAGGTCTTAAATACCTTGTCTCCGAAGTACTTCTGTACCTCTTCTACGACCTGCTTGGTGAGCTGGGTACGTCTATCGTGCATAGTAATAACTACACCGAGAATACCGATCGAAGGATTCAACTTTTTCTTAATCATATTAATAGTATCGATCAACTGAGTAAGTCCTTCGAGTGCATAATATTCGCCCTGAATCGGAACGATAACACCTTCACAGGCTGACAGTGCATTAATAGTAAGTAATCCGAGAGATGGCGGACAGTCGATGATAATGTAATCATAATTATCCAGAACCGGTTCGATTGCTCTTTTCAGAATCGTTTCTCTGCTGATTGCAGATACTAATTCAACTTCTGCACCAGCAAGATTGATATTTGTCGGACACATATCCACGTTTTTAACTGATGTGGATGCAATTACTGTGTTGATATCTTCTTCATTTACGAGAAGATCGTACACTGTATTTTCCAGCGCAGATTTATCAAAACCGTATCCGCTGGTTGCATTTCCCTGAGGATCTAGGTCAACAATCAGTACTTTCTTGCGTTTTTTCGCTAAAAAAGCACCGAGATTGACCGCTGTTGTGGTCTTTCCCACGCCACCTTTTTGATTAACGATTGAAATTACGTATGCCATATGTGCTCCTTTATCATTCGTATTAACTTAATAGTATCAGAAAACAACATTCACTATATGTCAGTTACTTTACACTTTTCAGTGAAAAGTTCAGAGAAATTTCAAAGTTGAATACCAAAAATACACTTTTATTGTTTTCGTTTATATGTTTCACGTGAAACATTGAGTCGTTTTAAAGATTTCTATTCGATGTGTATTTTTGAATTTATGAAACCTGGATTGTTTCACGTGAAACAATCCGGAGATATAAAACACGAATTGTCATGAATAAGATTTCTGATTCTTGTTTAATGATGATGGAATCTATACAAAATCCATTTTCATTGTCATCCTCAAAATCATCATTTCAAACATAACTTTCAAAACTCAAATAATGGATTCGTGCAACTCATAATTCAAATCAATAATAACAACAAGACAAATGTTTCACGTGAAACATTTCACGTGATGAAATATGAAATATATAAATAGAACTCCGCACATGGTACGGAGTTCCTTATTGATTTAAGATTGTTGATTCTGATTACATATCCAGCTGTGCGAACTTCGCGTTGGCCTGGATGAATTCTTTTCTCGGTTCAACCTGATCGCCCATGAGAAGTGTCATTGCTTCGTCTGCAGCCTGCGCATCTTCGATGGTAACCTTGAGGAGTTTTCTGGTTGCCGGGTTCATCGTGGTCTCCCAGAGCTGCTCGGAGCTCATCTCGCCGAGACCCTTATAACGCTGGATCTTAGGCTCTTTCCAGCCTGTTTTCTGCTTGATTTCTTCGACTTCTTTATCGTCATAAGCGTAGTAGCCTTCGTTGCCCTGATATACGCGGTAGAGCGGCGGGCAGGCAATGTAAGCATATCCGAGTTCTACGAGAGGTCTCAGATAACGGAAGAAGAAGGTGAGAAGAAGTGTTCTGATGTGAGAACCGTCGACATCGGCATCGGCCATGATGATAACCTTGTGATAACGGAGCTTCTCAGGATCGAAATCCTCACCGATTCCGGCACCGAGTGCCATAACTACCGGCTGGAGCTTCTCATTTCCGTAAACCTTGTCAATACGGGCTTTCTCAACGTTCAGCATCTTACCCCAGAGAGGGAGGATAGCCTGATATTTCCTCTCACGTCCCTGCTTTGCGGATCCGCCTGCGGAGTCTCCCTCTACGATGAAGATTTCGCAGAATGTCGGGTCTTTCTCCTGGCAGTCAGCCAGCTTACCCGGAAGGGCAGTGGACTCAAATACGCTCTTTCTTCTCGTCATATCACGGGCTTTTCTGGCGGCCTCACGGGCTCTGGAAGCAGAGAGGCACTTGTCCATGACGATCTTAGCAACATTCGGATTTTCCTCGAGATACTGAGCGAGCTTTTCGGACATGACAGTCTCTACAAGTGTTCTAATCTCGGCATTTCCCAACTTTGACTTTGTTTGACCTTCAAACTGCGGCTCCGGAAGTTTGACGCTGATGATGGCGCCGATACCTTCTCTGGTGTCCTCACCCTGGAGGTTTCTGTCGGAATCCTTGATGTATTTATACTTTCTTGCATAGTCGTTAATGACCTTTGTCAGCGCGCTCTTAAAGCCGGTGAGGTGAGAACCGCCCTCGACGGTAGCGATGTTATTCGCGTAGGAATAGACGTTCTCCGCGAAGGAATCGTTATACTGGATAGCGACCTCTACGAAGCACTCTCCGCTTCTCTGAGCGATATAGATCGGCGGCTTGTGAAGCGCCTCTCTGTGGCGGTTTAAGTACTCTACGAAGGAGATGATACCACCGTCATAGTGGAGTACCTTATCTGTCGGCTCATCTGCACGGTCATCACGCAGGATGATGGTGATTTCTCTATTAAGGAAAGCCATTTCACGGTAACGTGTGATCATGGCATCGAAGTCAAAACGGCAGTCCGGGAAAATCTCCGGGTCCGGTGTGAAGATAGTCTTCGTACCGGTATCGTTCTCGTCGCACTTACCGACGATCTCGAGGGGAGAAGTGGTCTTACCACGCTCAAACTCGATGTGGTAGATATTGCCTTCACGGCGTACTTCTACGACCATCTTGGAAGCAAGAGCGTTAACTACGGAAGCACCTACACCGTGCAGACCGCCGGAAACGCTGTATGCGCCGCCGCCGAACTTACCGCCGGCATGGAGTACCGTATGTACGACTTCAACGGTAGGAATGCCCATTTTCGGGTGAATTCCGACCGGAATACCGGAACCGTTATCTGTAACGGTAACAGAACCGTCTGTATTTACTGTGACCTTAATGGTATCGCAGCGGCCGGCGAGAGCTTCGTCGACAGAGTTCGCTACGATCTCGTATACGAGGTGATGCAGGCCTCGAAGGGTCGTATCACCAATGTACATGCCCGGACGCTTTCTGACAGCTTCCAGACCCTCCAGAACCTGAATATCTTCTTCGTTATATTCTTTCTTGTTCGTGGTATCGAAATCGTCCTGTCCCTGGGTAGCCTGCTCGAGATCTTCGAGGGAGTCCTCTTTATAGTCCTCGGTCAGTGCACGCGGGTCAGCGGCAAGGTTCACGAGACCATCGGTCTCTTCCTGAACTTCATAGTAGAATTCTCTCTGTTCTTCCGGCTGATTCTGCTTCTCATTTTCGGCTGAAGTGTTCTGCAGATTCTTCTCGTCGTCCATTTTTGTTCTTTCCTTCCTTATTTTCCCGCTGAAATCCGTAAATCGGGAAAACTGCTGATATATCTAGATCTGTAACAATGTTACTGTACAGTATCCGGCTGGTTTTTGGCGCTCTCGATGCGCTTTTTGAGTGTCACAACCGAAAGAGGGGAGACATAGGTCCGGTCGTCCGTCAGGATCAATGACCGGGGAATCTCTTCCGAGACATATTCGAGGATGTTTTCTTCTTCCTGCTGCCGCAGAAAATCATTCATATCTGTAGAAGAAGCCTGTACGGTCTCAAGGTTGACCAACCCGATAATGGAATCGATCAGGATCGTATATTCTCCGCCGATATGAACGAACATCCAAACGCCCCTTAAACTTATCTGATTTGACCTAAATATTATACCATAAAAGGGGTGGAAAAGGTCAATTTTCTATGTATTTTCTACTCTTTGCACAGAACCCTCAGATACCTCAAAAAAGGCGATCTTTGACGCTTTTTCGAGAGAATCCGCAAGTTCCTGCTCAATAAAGGATTTATCGGTGCATGTAATGAAGATCTGGGCGTCCCCGATCTCGGACAGGAGGCACTTTCTTCTGCTGGCATCCAGCTCCCCGAAAACGTCGTCCAGAAGAAGGACCGGAGAATCGCTGGTTTCTTCCCTCATGATGTCCAGTTCGGCAAGCTTCATGGACAGTGCTGCGGATCTCTGCTGGCCCTGGGAAGCGAACATACGAAGACCGTCTCCATCCAGGGACATCTGAAGATCATCTCTCTGAGGGCCTGCATTGGTCGTTCCGCGATAGAAATCCTCTTCGAGGGTATTCTTCCATTTGGATATCAAAGCGGCGATTATTTCCTCATCTGAGTTCTTTTCAAACATATCGACAGGTACACATGTCTTATACTTCACAAAAAGCGATTCTGTACCGTTAGAGATCCTTTCGTGGTGTACCTTGGCAAACTTGTCGATGCGAAGAGAGAAGAGGTATCTGTCACGCATGATCTTTACCGCGGATCTTGCCATCGGTTCATGCCAGATGGACATTTCTTCCTTAATCGCATCGGTGAGCACCTTATTATTCCCGGAACGGGCATTCTTGATGATCCTGTTTCTGTTCATGAGAAGACGTACGAAATTAGAAAGCTCGTAATAATACGATGGCTTTACGGACGAAAGAAGCACATTTAAGTACTTTCTTCGCACAGAAGGGCCCTCTTTGATGAGCATTAAGTCCTCAGGAGCGAATATAACAGCGTTAAAAATCCCGAAATAATCGGATATTTTGTCAAAAGGGACGTCATCGTGACAAACCGTCTTTTTTGCCTTCTTTGATGTGGAAAAATCACTGTTTCCGTCGTCATACATGATGGAAACGGACTCATCATAAGCATTAAATGATGACGTGAGCCTGAGTTTAACCTTATAACTGTGCTCACCGTGAAGAATCATCTCACTGTCCTTGGAGGTCCTGTGAGAATGGGTAGAAGTGCATATATAGATGGACTCCAATATATTTGTTTTACCCTGGGCATTGGAACCGTAGAAAACATTAACAGAAGGCTCGACCTTAAGATCAAGCCTTCTGTAATTCCTGAAGTTCTCAAGTTCAATGGAACGTATATACATGCCGTACGTCCTTAAAAATTTGGCTTACGTAAAAGAATTACTTACGCAGCGGCAGGATCAGATATGTATAACCGTCTCCCTCAACAGGTACGACTACGGACGGACCGTTCGAGCCGGAGAAGAGGAACTTGACTGTATCCTCATCGATGGCACGGAGTGCATCCATGATGTACTTGTGGTTAAAGTCTACGTTAATGAGGTCACCGGTGATCTGGCAGGTAACTTCTTCACGGAGATTACCGAGCTCTGTGGAAGATCTGATCACGAGTGTCTCTTCGTTATCCATAGAAAGATTTACCGGACAGCGGCGGTCTTCCTTCTGGATGATAAGAGAAGCACGCTCTACAGCGTTAAGAACAGCATTCTTATCAACGATCATTGTAGTAGAAGAATTCTTCGGAACGATCGCGTGGTAATCCAGGAACTCACCATTGATGAGACGGGATACGATTCTGAACTTACCTGTATCGAAGAGGATGTGGTTCGTAGAAGCGTAGATAACGACTTCTGCGTCTTTTCCTGTAAGGATACGGGCTGCCTCATGAAGTGCTTTTCCGGGGATAAGGAACTTCATCACAGGGAGGTCTTCACCAATCTCCTGCTTTCTGTGAGCCATTCTGAAACCATCGATGGATACGACGTTGATGTTCTTGCCATCGGATTCGAAAAGAGAACCGTTCAGGATCGGACGTCCTTCGTCCGTAGAGATTGCGAAGATCGTCTGGCTGATCATGTCTCTTAAGATCTCCTGGTTGAGGATGATCTTGTTGTCATCGCCTACTACCGGGATCGTCGGGAATCCTTCTGCGGAAATACCATTGATCGAGAACTTGGACGTGCCGCTCTCAATATCGATTACCATTCTTTCATTGGAAGCGATCGCTACTTCGTCATCCGGGAGCTTTCTGACGATCTCACCGAAAACCTTGGAAGGAATGACGATGGAGCCTTCTTCCATTACATCTGCTTCTACAAGTGCTTCAATACCTGTCTCTAAATCATAGCCTGTGAGCTTGACGCCCTTGGAACCGGCCTCAATTAAAATACCATCTAATATAGGTAAAGTAGAACGAGTTGAAACTGCCTTCTGAACGATCGAAATCGCTTCGACCAGACTATCTCTTGAAATAACAAGTTTCATGCGTTTCTTTCCTCCGTCTAAATATCAAATAACACTATATATTATACAGGAAAATTACAAAAATGCTACATTGAAAACTCGAAAAGCTAGAGAAATTCAACATCTTTTCGTGTTTTCAACCTTCCGAAAAGTTTTCCACTTTTTTCTCTTTGATAATTATTTTTTTAGAGAGCGGAATCTTCCGCCGCTGCATAAAAACAAACAATAAAAGTCAGAAGAAAAGTACTTCTCCTTCTTAATATTATGCTCTGTGAAAATAGTGAAAAAGTGCTTTTCAGGCTGAAATATCAGCATTTCTTATGTGTATAACGAGTGAAAAGCACTGTGCAAAAGAAGAAGAGTTATCCACCTTACTCACAGGGAGGTTTTATCCACAATTCATGCACTTGTTTTCCCGAAGAAGTTTTCCACAAATGAACGAAAAAGAGTGGAAAACTTTAGTTAAAAAGACGCTTTTTAATGGACTCGATGCGAATGCTGAGCTCGGAACCTTCTTCTTTCAGCTCTGTTTCAATTTTGTTACAGGCGTGAAGAATCGTCGTGTGGTCTTTGCCTCCGAAGAACTCACCAATCTTAGGATAAGTCATGTTCAGTTCGGAGCGGCAGAGGAACATGCAGACCTGACGCGGAACGATGATCTCCTTGCTTCTCTTGTTCGACATGATGTCATTGACAGTGATGTTATAAGCACGCGCAACGACTTCGACAATGATATCCGGTGTGACCTGTCTGGCCTGCTTCGGAGAGATCATGTCCTTAAGCGCGATCTTCGCATCGTCCAGCGTGAAGGAATTGGCCAGGAAGCAGTAAGCTACGACTGTTTTAAAAGCACCGTCGAGCTCACGGATGTTCGATGCAAAGTTGGATGCGATGTAATCCACGATATCGTCAGAGAGATTGATATGCTCATCCTGCATTCTTCTCTTAAGAATAGCAATACGTGTCTCATAGTCCGCCGGCTGGATATCAACGATCAGACCGGAAGAGAAGCGCGAACGGAGTCTTTCTTCGAGGGAAGAAAGGCTTTGCGGCGGCTTATCACAGGTCATGAGGATCATCTTGCCGGATTCGTATAATTCGTTAAAAGTATGGAAGAACTCGACCTGAGTCTGTTCTTTTCGCTCGAGAAACTGGATATCGTCGATCAGAAGAAAGTCCGCATTTCTGTACTTCTCGCGGAAATCGTCGTACTTGCCGCTCTGGATCGTCGCGATAAACTCGTTGACGAAACGCTCGCAGTTGACGTAAACGACTTTCTCGGAAGGCATCTTCTGCTTCACTGCATTACCTACGGCATGCATCAGGTGGGTCTTACCTAAGCCCGAACCACCGTAAAGGAAGATGGGATTATACTGCTTACCGCCTTCGGCTACGGAAACGCAGGCCGCATGGGCGAAGCGGTTACCGGCACCGACGATAAAGGAATCAAAGGTATATGCGGGATTCAGCTGCGATGCGGAGTTCTCGGAAGAGACAGCCGGCGCGGAAGATGTGTGCTGATGGATCATCTCCAGAGTAAGAGAAGAATCAGGAAGCTCGATCTTGACGTCCAGTTCTTTTCCAACGGCAGCGGAAATACAGTTCTTGATCAGAGGAATCATCGGAATGATCTGTTCCTGGGAAAAAGCATCCTGTGCGGTGAGGATAAAGACATCATCGTTCGCAAAAGCCGGAACCATCGGCAGAATAAAGGTCTTATACTTAATATCAGACACCTCATCCTTTAAGATTGGCAGAGTTTTACTCCAGATCTTATTCGCATCCATCCTTGATTCACCCGCTTAGAAATATCGCCTTCTCGTAAAGAGCCCCCGGCGAAGATAAAAAGTAGAATCATCATATCAGAAATTATCACTTTCCGAAAGTATCTGATATAATAAATCGCAAAGAAATTCTTAATTGGGGAATATATGTTTAGAAAGAAAAACGGTAACATCAACTGGAGAAATATCATCCTCATCCTGATAGCTGTGATCTGTCTGGTTGTAGGTGTTGTGCTGCTTCTGATCGATCCTATCAAGAATATGAAACGCCAGAAAGTCACGGACGACATGATGGAGAGCATCAAGGAAGAGAGCCAGTCGACTTTCGTTGTAAAGTCCTCGGGTAATGAGGTCAGCGGCGAAGAATTTGAATACTATTACGGCGAAGAGGAAGTCAACGGCACACATGCGGACTATAAGACCATTGTGGCCGAGCTTCCGGAAGAAGTCGTACTGACAGCGCTCGGTACGATCAAGATCCCGTCCGTCGATATCGATATTCCGCTCTGGGATGACGCGACGATCGTGTCTCTCCGTTACGGCGCGGGAAGACTGAAGGGTACGGCGGATCCCGGACAGGAAGGCAATATGGTCATTCTCGGACACAGAATGCGCGCCGCCGGTAAGCTCTTCCACTCCCTCGGAGAAGTGAAGATCGGGGATACGATCGAGATCTCCGGCATCGACGGAAACAAATACACCTACAAAGTAGATACGATCTATGAGGCAGTAGATCCTGCAGATCTGGATAAGTATATCGACATCGATGATGGTACCGGCAAGCAGGTGACACTGGTGACATGTACCCCTCTCGGTGTTGCAACACACAGACTGTTGATCGTCGGACATCTTGTAGAGTGACGGGGAGAGGTAAATGGCATCACTGAGATTTCATCTGGCTGTTTTTTCCGCGAAGTGTACGAAGCTGGGACTTAGGGTCCTCGGAAGAGGTGCAACGACACTTCCCGGAAAGGTTGCTGCGAAGGTTGATCCGAATATCCTGAAAAAGCTCTGTGCCGGCCGCGATTGTGTAACGATCACGGGCACGAACGGTAAGACGACCACGACCCACATGATAACTGATATCTTCAGAAACTGCGGTTATACCGTCGTCACGAATGTTTCCGGCGCGAACCTTCTCTCGGGTGTCGCCACTTCCATGATCTTCGGAAGAAAAGAGATGAAGAAAGCCGATAAGGCCGGAAAGAAGGTCATCTGCGTACTGGAGACCGACGAAGGCGCATACGGAAAGATCGCCTGTCAGATCATGCCGAAAGTATCCGTAGTCACAAACCTTTTCAGAGACCAGCTTGACCGTTTCGGCGAACTGGCGCACACACGTGATCTCATCGCGAAAGGACTGGATTCCTGCGAAGCGGATATTCTTCTGAACAGCGATGACTCCCTGGTTTCCGAGCTTTACAAAGGACGCGAAGGAAGAACGGTATTCTACGGTCTTTCCGAAGAGTCCATGCACTACAATAACATCACCTATCCGGATAAGTCCGGTGTGCTTCCGGCATCTTCGGACGCCGAGTACTGCACAGGCTGCAAGACGAAGTACACCTATACCGCAAGATCCTTCGGCCACCTCGGTGCTTTTGCCTGCGAAAAATGCGGCAAGACAAGAAAAGCACCGCGCTTCTTCGTAAAGTATGATCTCGCGAAGAACCCGTCCGATGAGGGATACGAGCTTTCGCTCCTTGACGCGGGCGAGGGAAGAGATGAGACCGCTTCATCCGGCATCACGGAAAAGCGCGTCAAGCTCCCGATCCCGGGCATGCACAACTTCTATAACTCCATCGCCGCGGTATCCGCCTGTGTAAGAATGGGCGAGAAGATCGGCGATAAGGAAGCGCTCTCGTTTGAAAAGTGCGCCGCAGCCTTAGAACACGTGGAAGCGGCGTTCGGACGAATGGAGAAGATCGCTATCGGCGATAAGAAGATCTGTGTACTTCTCGTAAAGAACCCGGTCGGTCTCGACCGTGCGCTGTCTTTCGTTGCCGGCGCATCGGATGCCGAAGGGATCTACATGCTTCTCAACAGTAACATTGCCGACGGTAAGGACGTTTCCTGGATCTGGGATGTTGACTTCGAATCGAAGGAATTCCCGGAGAAGGTCTATGTTTCGGGCGACCGCTATGGCGACATGATGCTCCGCATCCTTTATTCCGGCGTGGACAGATCACGCATCATCGCCAAGCCGATGGAAGAATGCGCGGAGCTCCTCGATCAGGCGATCTCCGACTCGACACCTGGCAAGTGCCTGTATATTCTGCCGAACTACACATCGATGCTTGCTCTGCGGTCGATCCTCGTAAAGAGATATCACCTTAAGGATTTCTGGAAGTAAGGAGGGAAGGAAATGGCTGAAATTGAACTCCGTATCTGTCATATGTACCCGGACCTCCTGAATCTCTACGGAGACAGAGGAAATGTCCTGAGCCTGATAAGAAGGGCCGAGCTGCGTGGCATCAAGGTCAAGATGGTGCCGGTATCGATCGGCGATGAATTTGATGAGAACGACTTCGATATCGTTTTCCTTGGTGGCGGACAGGATGCCGAACAGAACGTGATCCGAAAGGATTTTGTCGAAGTGAAGGGCCCGAAGGTTAAAGAAGCCATAGAGAACGGCATGGTGTTCCTGTGTATCTGCGGCGGCTATCAGATGCTCGGACATTACTATCAGGAGCATGACGGCACGAAGATCGAGTGCCTCGGCGCGATCGATATCTACACGGTCGGAGAGGACGTCAGATATATCCAGGACACCACGTACGAAGCGGACTTTCTGAAAGAGGACGGCGTTTCTGACAGCGGGATCCTCTACGGATTTGAGAACCACAGCGGACGCACTTATCTCGGACCTTCCGTCAAGCCGATGGCCAAGGTGCTCGAGGGAGCCGGAAACAACGGAAAAGACGGCTTCGAGGGCGCGGTCTACAATAACGTTTACTGCACCTATTCCCACGGATCTTTCCTGCCGAAGAATCCGCGCATGACGGACCATCTCCTTCGCCTCGCGCTGAAGCGCCGCTACGGGGAGGATTATGAGCTGCCGGAACTCTCTACGGAGAACGAGGATTTCGCGAGAGCCGCGCTGCTGCGTTATAAAGAGAAGGGGAATACCGCTCCGTAATCAGGTGGAGCGGTCACGGCCGAGATTCTTGGATGTGTAGAGACGCTCGTCGGCTGCGTGGATCAGCTCGGCGACATCCTTGCAGTCCTTGTAGCAGGAGATGCCCATGCTTGCGGTAAGGCGGACCGGATCAGCTTTCTCATCGAGAACGATCGGCGCACCGGAAAGTGCGGTACGAACGCGCTCGGCCTGGACCTTGGCACCCTTGAGAGGTGTGTCCGGCAGAAGCATCATGAACTCATCGCCGCCGATGCGGAAGACCATATCGGATTTTCTGCACTGGGAGGTGAGGATACCTGCGACAAGACGCAGAACATCGTCGCCCTTGTTATGACCGTAATCGTCGTTGATCTTCTTGAAGAAATCGATGTCGAGGGAGATCAGGGAGAACGTGTCATCCGGATCATCCTTCTTGCGGTTGTTTCTTCTGTCATACTGCGAAGCGGTCTTCTCGATCATCTCGTAGAAATAACGGCGGTTGAAAAGACCGGTCAGATCATCGACCTGCGAAAGTCTCTTCAGCTTCTCGTTGGTACGGCTGAGCTCTTCCTCGACGATCTTCAGCGCCGTGATATTGCGGCTGATGCCCCAGGTGCCGATGACCTTGTCCTGATTGTCGATGATCGGATATTTTGAAGCGGAATACCAGACGATGGAACCATCCGCTTTCTCAAGTTTCTCGATATTGGAAACGAGAGGAGTTCTGGTGTCCATGATCTCCATCTCTTCTCTTCTGGCGCGCGCGGCAAACTCCTTCGGGAAGAAGTCGGCGTCTGTCTTGCCGACCATCTCCCGTGGATCGGTCACACCGAACTGTGCCGCATGGGAACGGTTATTCCAGATAAAACGGGATTGTGTGTCCTTGAAATAGATCGTGTCATTCGAATAATCACGTATGATTTCCAGGATCTTCTCATCGGAGAAGAAGGGATTCAATTTACCTTTGCTCATGGTCGTGACTCCTTACAGGCTTTTCCTTCCAAAAAAACTTCCTTTATGTAAATGCTTTCTCCCACGTTCCCCATTATCTCAAAAAAAATGAAAAAAAGAAATAGCAAAAGCATTTCCGTTTCGTTTCTGCTATACTGGGTCTATCGAAATACGGGAAAGGTGAGCCGCATGAAACTGGAAATCATGGATACCACCCTTCGGGATGGTGAACAGACCCCGGGAGTTTCCTTTACTCCCAGCGAGAAACTCAGCATAGCCAAGATCCTTCTGGACGAGGTTAAAGTCGATCGCGTCGAGGTCACATCCGCACGTATTTCCGACGGTGATTTTGAAGCACTTCAGAAGATCACAGAGTGGGCCGGCCGCAAGGGCTATCTCGACAAGGTCGAGGTACTTGCTTTCGTTGACAGAGGGCACTCGCTTTCCTGGATCCAGAATGCCGGCGGACGCGTCGTGAATCTCCTTTGCAAGAGCTCGATGCACCATCTGACCGCGCAGCTCGGAAAGACTCCGGAACAGCATGTCGGTGAGATCCGTCGTGTTATCGAGGACGCTGCTTTCCGCGACATGAAGGTCAATGTCTATCTCGAGGACTGGAGTAATGGTGTCCAGAATGATTTCGATTATGTAAAGATGCTCGTTTCCGAGATCTCGGTCCTTCCGGTGGAGCGCATCATGCTGTGCGACACACTGGGTGTTCTGACACCGGATATGACTTTTGAATACGTAAAGAAGATGTGTTCTCTTTTCCCGGAGGTACACTTCGATTTCCATGCACATAATGACTACGATATGTCCGTAGGAAACACCATCATGGCGGTAAAAGCCGGCGCGAAGGGTGTTCATGTTACTGTTAACGGTCTCGGTGAGAGAGCGGGCAATGCACCTCTGGCTTCGATCGTCGGCGCGGTTGCGGACTTCTGTGAGAACAGATCGACGGACATCAATGAAACGGCGCTCGAGCACGTAAGTAAGATGGTCGAGTCCTTTTCCGGCATGCGTATCCCGAAGAATCAGCCGATCACGGGTTCCGCGGTATTTACGCAGACCTGCGGTGTCCACGCAGACGGCGATACGAAGGATTCCCTGTACTGCAATAAGCTCGCACCGGAGCGCTTCGGAAGATTCCGTCAGTACGCGCTCGGAAAATCTTCGGGCCGCGCGAGCATCGCGAAGAATCTTGAAGAATTCGGGCTCGATCTCGATCAGGAGTCGCTGGAGAAGGTTACGGCGCGCATCGTTGAGATGGGCGATAACAAGGAGAGTGTTATGACCGACGAGCTCCCGTACATTGTTGCGGACGTTCTCGGCAAGGGCAACGGCGAGTCCCACGTTAAGATCTTAAACTACTATGTCTGCCACGCGCGCGACCTCAATCCGGTTGCGACGATGCGCATCCAGATCGACGATAATGTACACGAAGCCAGCGCTTCCGGTGAAGGTCAGTTCGACGCCTTCATGCGCGCGCTGCAGAAGGTCTACCAGCAGTTCGGAAGGACGCTTCCGTTCTTCGCCGACTACACCGTCACGATTCCGCCGGGAGGCCGCACGAACGCATTTGTCGAGAGTGTTATCACATGGCGCGACGGCGAGCATGAGTTTAAGACCAGAGGTCTCGACCGTGACCAGGTTGCTGCTGCGATCAAGGCTACCGCGAAGATGCTCAACATCATCTACGAGCAGGAACAGCTCGGGGAGTGAGAGTTTGCTGAGGACTGATCGTTTCCAATTGATATAAAAAGGCTGAAAACGCTAGTTTTATATCAATGTTTCACTGGCCCGATTGATATAAACTCGCGGAAAACAGTGCTTTTATATCAGTTTTCAGAGTTTCCATTGATATAAAAGCACTTGTATTTGAGTTCTTATATCAATGCCTGGGTGCATCCGGCTTCAAAAAATGATATAAGCTCATCAAATTTGCATTTCTTATATCAATCAAGCCCTTCATTCATTGATATAAAACAACGGAAAATCGCGTTCTTATATCAATTTGTGTTTTTACGCGCCTGAAATCAAAGCCTGCCAACAATAAAAGTGAGCTAGTCTCATCAAAAAAAAGAGCAAGTCCCATCAAAAAAGGAGCTAGTCTCATTATTCTGAGACAGCTCCTGCTTTTTCCGTAGAATCAGATTACTTTGCGAAGTACTTGAAGAACACGGAATCCTCGTAATCGTAGACGAAGAATTGCTTCTTTACGACGTCGAGTTCGCTTTCTTCGATGATATTTCCGAAGGAACCGATCAGCTTTGTCTCGTCTTCGTAGACCTCGTCGGTATGGTGCATCTGGTACGATGCCAGCGCCGAGTAGAGGATGTAGTTTCCGGGCGTGTACGCCGCGACCACCATGATGAGAAGAACGAGTCTGCCGGCGATTGCTTTCTTCACGCCCTGCGTGTCTTTTCGGCAGGCCTCGAAGTTATCGGTAACGAACATGACGGCATAAAGACCGATCAGGAAGACCGGCGCCATACTGCCGCGCATGAGGAAGTCATTGGCCTTACTGATCTTATAGACCGGCAGGATCAGAAGCGTGATGAACGCCGTCCACAGCATAGGATCTTTCTTGTGTTTCCTGTAGATCAGGAAGAACCACAGGCCGAAATCGAAGAGGAAATACCAGACGTATTCCTTGAGGAAAACGAGCGCGGAATCATAGAAATTCCAGATGAATCCGTCCTCGCCGGTCGCGTTCGGGTTCGCGGTATAAAGCGCGCCGAAAAGCACCAGGCACACGGCTGCGGGAAGGATATTTTCAAAGGTGAGAAGGTTTTTCAGGAAGCGCTTCGCGGAAGAGTCGGAAGCCCCGGAAGCAGAAGCTGAGGCCTCGGAAGAAGACGCCCCGCCGGCAAGTGCTTTTGGAAAAGACTCACGGTGGAGCATGACCATCTTGCAGATGCACATCGGCAGGATACCGATGGTTGCCCACGGGGAGTAGCAGAACATCAGACCGCCGAGAAGGCCGATACTGCGGTAGTTTACACTCTGCATCAGAAGAAGGGTGATGAGCCAGCCGGGGATGCTCTGGTTAAAGACATTCATGATCTGGAAGAAGTTGCCGTGGATGTAAAGGTGCAGGTTCCAGCCCTCCCAGGTCGTTGTCGTGCCGGTCAGCTGGTTGATCATGTACGGAATCACGTCGAATCCGGCGAAGAGGATCAGAAGCACGAACAGGAGCTTGGAAGCGCGTTTGTAAAGGAGCGATGCGCCGATCGCGACGAGGCCGAGACCAATGCCGGCCCAGATGAAAAGCGCGATGCGGGCGGCCATCAGACCGAAGAGTTTGCCGATGACGGCCGGGACCATCCAGAAGACGAAGTAGTAGGAGAACGCGGCGGAGCCGGTGCCGAGGCTCGCGGCGACGGCGGGATTCTGCTGCGTGGAAAAATCGTAGACGACCGGCCACTTGTACTCGACCAGGTCATTCAGGATCGCATAGCGGACGCGGTGATCGGCCGAACAGCAGCCAAACTCACTGACACCGCCCCAGTAAAGGATGATCGGGATCAGGACGATGATGAAGATCAGGAAAGCCGGCTTGATCTCGATAGAGCGTTCCTTCGGATCGAGGAGCGAGCCGTCAGGCTTTTTGCAGAAACCGCGCATGGCGAGGATCGCTGCCGCGCCGAAAAGCCCGGTGAAAAGCACTGCCCACCAGATCTTGAGATATCCGATAAAGAAGATGATCAGAGGCAGCATCAGATAGATCAGCGCTGCTTTGAAAAACCCGGATGTGCTGATGGAAAAAGATCGGGAAGAAAGACTTTTTTCTGTCTTAATGGAATCTACGACTTTCATGCTGCTCTGCCTTGCTTCCTCACATTTCTCAGTTCATCGGGGGCTGCTGCGACGGATCCTGTGGCTGGTGCATCTGCTGAGCAGCCTGCGGATACGCCTGCTGCGGGTACTGCTGGCCGACGATCGTCAGCTTGGCGCCGACGTACTTCAGTTCGATCTGGATCGCACCGCCGGGGATCGCCTCGAAGACGATGGAGTTGGCGGAGTTATCTGCATTGTAGTGAACACTGAGTTCGTTGTACTTGACGTTGGTTGCGGCACTTAAGGTCTGGCCGTTCTTGATGACACCGATCGGGAAACCGTTCATGTAGACCTGAATTCCCATGGCGCATCCAAAAGAACTGGAAACGCGGGTCAGGGATACTGTGCAGGGAGCTTCCAGAGGAGCGACATCATGGTTTCTGGCGGAGACACGCTGCTTCGCGGCATCTTCCGCTTCCTCGGTCTGCTTCTTCGCGCCGAATGCTTTTCGGATCGCGTAATAATCGTAGACGCCGAGACCGGCGATCAGACCACCAAAAACACCCGGAGACATTTTGATTCCGAACCAGGTCATGTAGCCGTTTCCCGAAGCATACACGGAGATGCCCAGGACCGCGATAAGAACGGTGAGAATACAACTGAAAACTGCGGAAAACTTTTGCATGATATTTACCTCAAATCTTATATTCCAAAACCCTACGGCATGATTCTACATGATTGCCCGTCGGGAGTGCAACGTTTATTTACATCTGATCCTGAATATACTTAACGATATCAGGCATTTTGCTCTTCTTCCATTCTTCCTTTTCCGTCTCTTCCGCAAGCGGGCAGAGGATGAAGAAATCGAGAGTCTCGCCGGGGACGCGTCCTGTTCTGAGCGGCTCGGCGAAGTGCGCCTTCCACTCTTCCTCGGTCGCATCCTTGAAGCGCTTCGGATCAAGGTAGGTCATCTGACGTCTGGTAGCGGCGATATGCATCTTTGCCGAAAGCGGCGACAGAAGCTTATATTCTTCTTCCGGAACATCCTGGAAAATCACCGGTAACTCGCCGAGATCGATGCACTCTTTGCCACGCAGAATATCCACGCCGTAAGGCTTGAAAGACCACTTCTCCGGGGTAAGATCAAGACGCAGCAGCAGTCCTTTTTCCGTATTAAACTGGGACCGCTGATAGTCCGTATCGAAGATAAAGTTTCCGAGTGAATAGAAGATCGCCTTATCACCCACGGTCTCATAGTTCATGGGAACGTGCGGGTGATGCGCGACGACGATGTCGGCGCCCATCTGAAGATACAGGTGATAGCGCTCACGGGTGTACGGGGACGGAAGCGGTGTGAACTCCTCGCCGGCGTGGGATACGACGATGCACCAGCGGCAGGTCTTCTTGATCTCGGAGATCGCTTCCTTAATGGCGTCGAGGTCGCTCCAGCTGAAGCAGCCGGCCTCGGTCTCACTGGCTTTTCGGCAGGCGCGCTGGTATCCGACACCGAACATGCCGATGCCGCCGGCTTCCGGAAGATAGAGGATCTTCCGGGCCTCTTCGATATTCATGCCGGCGCCGATCGTTCTTACGCCGCGCTTTTTCGCTTCTTCGAGAGTAGCTGCGATGCCTTCTTCACCGGCATCCTTGATGTGATTGTTGCAGATGTTCCAGATGTCGCAGTGATTCTGGACGAGGAAGTCCGCAACGGCAGGATCCATGAAGTGAAGGAGCTGCTTCGTGCCCTCGTTGACGTCATTCTTCGTGTCCGCCATGATGGGCCCTTCCACGTTTGCGATGACGTGGTCCGCATAGGCGAGAACATCCCGGACGCGCTTGGAAAGAAGGTTCGGGTCTTTCCAGCGGTGATCCATGTAGCGGTCAAATCCGATATCGCCGGTAAACAGCAGCGAAGTCTCGCCGCGAACGAGCTGGCAGAACTTCTCACCGCGCGCTTCGAAATCCTTGAAGTGCGTATAGGACGCGGCGGCAGGCGAGAGGATGCAGGCCTTGCCGGAGGGCGTGATCTTCTTTCCGAGCTCGACGGATTCCTTAAGATCCGCGACGAGGTGGGTGTAGGGAAGATCCCCGACATCCTCGTAGATGCGCTTGCCGGACTCGTATGAGCAGATGTACTGGTATTCGGGATGCTCCCTGATAAACGCGATCAGGGAACTGTAGTCGATGCCGCGGTCCATGCCGCCGACAAGGAGCGTCGCGGTGTTCGGGACACTGGTCGCCGCCTGGATGGTGGCCTGCGGGATCGTACTGATGGAATCGTTGTAAAAGTCGATGCCGTCGTAGTTTCCGATGAACTCGAGACGGTGGTGAAGACCGGTAAAGGTCTCGATGCTGGATCTTACCTTCTCCGGATCGAGACCGAAGACCTCGGTGCAGATGCGGTAAACGAAGGTCGCGTTGAACTGGTTATGCGCACCCTTGAGACTCATATTGAAGCTCATCGATGTATCAAAATTAAGCAGGGTTTTTGAAGCCGCAGTTTCGATCTCGGGAACGTCGTTTCCGTAGAAGAGAAAATCCGAAGAGCCCTGATGTACCGAGATATTCTTCTTTGCGTTAAAGTAATTCTCCATCGTGATATAGCGGTCGAGATGGTCCTCGTAGAGGTTGAGGAAGACCGCGACATGCGGGGAGAACTCGAGGTCTGACAGCTGATGGCAGGAGAGCTCGTAGACGACGATCGTGTCTTTTCCGATCTCGTCATAGTAGTCAAAGCACGGAAGGCCGATGTTTCCGCAGAGGATCGCGTTGCCGTCTCTTAAGTCGTGAAGAACGTGATAAAGAAGCGACGAAGTAGTGCTTTTGCCCTTGGTGCCGGTGATTCCGACGACCTGGGAGCCGAATTCCTCCATGAAAAGACGGGTCTGGGAGATGTATTTCGGTTCTGGAACATGCGTGATGATGCCGGGGCTCTTGAGGATATAGTCGAAGTCTTTGGAAAGCTTCAGGATCTCATCTTCCGATCCCTCGACCATCTCGAAGGCCGCGCCGGGGCAGTGCTCCTGGAGGAACTTCTCGGAAGACTTGCCTTCCCTTCCTTTTCCCCAGATAAGTATGCGTTTATTGTCGAGCTTTTCGGTGATTCTCATGTAACTGCCCCCTCTTTACGTGCACACCTATTATACTATTTTTCTTCCGTTACGTTTTCCGTGGCGTGGCGCATCTTCCGCCAGATCGTGAAGTACATCGTCGTGAAGCAGATGCTGGCGCCGAGCATCTGGCTGAAGAACTCCGCCCAGAAAACACCGTCAACGCCCATGCCGATGTTCGGCAGAAGGAGCGTCAGCGGGGTGACGAGAAGGATCTTTCGGAGCATGGAAAAGAACAGGGCATGCTTCGGATAGTTCAAGGCGACAAAGGTGGTCTGGCCGCTCATCTGAAGGGCCATGAACGGGAACGCGCCGAAGAAGATGCGCGCGCAGTGGACGGCCAGATCGATCAGCTCTTCGTCATCGGTGAAGATCCGGAAGATCGGGCCCGGGATGAAGAGCATCGCGAGCCACAGAAGAGTGTTGACCAGAAGGCCGCTGATGAGGATAAAACGGATGCACTCGGAGACACGCTTTTTCTCCTTGGCGCCGTAGTTATAGCTCATGACATTCTGGCCGGCTGCCGTGACGCCGCTGTTCGGAAGGCTCATGATCTCACGGACCGAGTTGGTCAGGCTCATCGCTCCGACATAGAGCGTGCTGAGCGCGCCGCCGAAGCTCTTGAGCATGATGTTCACGATGGCCTGCGTCAAGCTGCTCGTGACCTTGAAAGTAAATCCGGTCGCGCCGAGCTTGAGAAGGGCCGGCAGCTGCTTCTTATCGATGAGAAGGCGCTTCAGGTGAAGCGGCGGTCTCTTGCTCCGAAGGAAGATGATGACCCAAAGGGCGCTCGCGCTCTGGGAGATCACCGTCGCCAGTGCTGCGCCCCTGATCCCCATGTCGAAGACGAAGATGAAGAGCGGGTCGAGTGCGATATTCAGGACCGCACCGAGAATGACCGTGCCCATGCCGATCTTCGGAAAGCCCTGGGCAGTGATGAACGGGTTCATGCCGAGGCTGACGAGGACCGGGATCGTGCCGATGACGTAGATGCGGAAATAATCGACCGCGAAGGGAAGTGAGGATTCGTCGCCGCCGAGGAGCTCTAAGATCCATGGTGCAAAGGCGAAAAGCACTACAGTCAGGAAGGTACCGATGATCAGAAGAAGAGAGAGGGAAGTGGCCATCATACGCTCGGCTTTTCCGTCTTTATGCTCGCCTCTTGCGATCGTGGCGAGGGTCGTTCCGCCGGTGCTGCATAAGTTGGCAAAAGCACCGATGAACGTGATCAGGGGGAAGCACACGCCAAGGCCGGTGATGGCAAAGGTACTTGTTTCGCCCATGTGGCCGATATAGGCTCTGTCGACGATGTTATAGAGAACGACGACCATCTCGGCCAGCATGATCGGAAGACCGAGTTTTAAGATCCAGACGGGAACGCTTCCCTTGGAAAAGTCGCCTTGTTTGGTTTTTGCACTTACTTCACTCATACGTATGACCGGTCGATCTTAATGACACAGTAGTAGTTCTGGTGCTTTTCGAGCATCTTCTCACGGACGGCCTGGATCAGTTCTTTTTCCGATGAAGTGACATCGTGGGGAACGACCATGTCGAAGATGAGGTTGGTGTGGCTGTCGCCCGGCACCATGCGGAAATCGTGGATCGTGATGCGCTCATCGATGGACTTTGCGATCGCCTTCGCCTCCTCCTGAAGCTTCATGAGATCCTTGTTCTTCGTGTCGATCGGATCCATGTGGATGACGGCCTCGCAGTCGAGTTCCCGCGCCAGGTCGAGCTCGATGTTATCGATGACGTCGTGGATGTAGAACATGTCCTGGAAGGCGGAGACTTCGGCGTGAAGGGAGATCATCTTTCTGCCCGGGCCGTAGTCGTGGACGACCACATCGTGGATGCCGCTGATCGGTTCGTGGGACATGACGATCTCTTCGATCTTATCGATGAATTCCTTGGACGGCGGCGTGCCGAGAAGGGGCTCGACGGTGTCTTTTGCGGCGCTGATGCCGGAGTAGAGGATGAAGACCGAGAGAGCAACACCGATATATGCGTCGACCGGAAGGTCGGTAAACTTCGTGGAGATGACGGCGAGAAGAACGACGGACGTGGAGATCATGTCGTTTCTGCTGTCGATGGCCGTCGCGCGCATCGCCGAGGAATCAATGATCTTCGCCCACTTGAAGTTGTAGAACATCATGTAGGCCTTCACAACAAGCGAGGCGACCAGCATGGCGACCGCAAGGACCGTGCAGTCGACGGCGGCCGGGTGGATGATGCCCTCGATGGAGGACTTGCCGAGCTCGAAGCCCATGATGCAGATGAGAAGCGAAACGATGAGACCGGAGATGTACTCGATGCGGCCGTGACCGAAAGGATGGTCGGCGTCCGGTGCTTTTCCCGCCAGACGGAAACCGATCATCGTGATGATCGACGATCCCGCATCGGAGAGGTTGTTCAAAGCGTCACCGACGATGGCGATGGAGTGCGTCAGGATACCCATGACGAGCTTTCCGGCGAACAGAAGAAGGTTGAAGAAGATGCCGCATGCCCCGCAGATGCTGCCGACAGCGCGGCGGTCCGAAGCCGAAACAGGCCGGGACTGATCCTTCGTTTTACGGACACCCGGTACGAGTTTGCGGATCAGGGCGGATACCATGCGAATTCTCCTTTCTTTTATTTCTTCGTTTAACGAGTATTTTACTACATATGGAGCCGATGCAGAATTGTTTTTCGGTTACATCGGTGTGATATACTGAAATCGTTGTAAATAGCGAAGAATTGTGAATCTTCGCGGCAATAAACTGATGTTTTAGGAACGGACCATGACGCATTTTTCCGAAGAAGAACTGAACCGCATCGCACGTCTTTCCGGGCTTTCTCTCTCAGATGAAGAGAAGGAGATCCTGCATCGGGACCTTATGCGCATCGTTCCGTACATGGAGCGGATCACCGGGCTCGACACTTCTGCCGTGGATGAGGACCTGACCGGGGCGATAGAAATCGGACCTGGTGCGGATTCTTCGGACGGTGTGATGCAGCTTCGGGATGACGAAGATATGGCGTCCCCTATAGCGCCTGATATTACGGCACTTTCCGCTTCGACGAAGGACGGCACGTTCACGGTGCCGCGAGCAGTGGAGTGAGGCGGATCCGATGGAAAGAAAAGAGATCTTATCACTCACAATGACAGAACTTGCCAAGGCGATCCGGGAGCAAAAAGTGACCTCGGAAGAAGCCGTGCAGGCAGTTTTTGAAAATATAGATGAGCATGAATCTGTCATTCATGCCTACCTCGATTTTTACAGGGAAGATTCTATGGCAAAAGCACTCGCCGCCGACGCGCTGGTGCGCGAAACCTCTGATACTACGGCACTTCCGCCGCTTCTTGGTGTCCCTGTCGCCATTAAGGATAACCTTCTCTTTGCCGGTAAAAGGATGACCTGCGGATCGAAAATGCTTCAGGATTTTATCGCGCCGTACACGGCAACATGTGTCGAAAAGCTTGAAAAATCAGGCGCGATCGTCATCGGCAAGACGAATTTGGATGAGTTCGGAATGGGAGCTTCCACCGAGCATTCCTACTTCGGAGCGACCACGCATCCGATGGATAAGACAAGAGTTCCGGGCGGATCTTCAGGCGGATCGGCTGCGGCGGTTTCCTGCGGGGAAGCATTTGCGGCGCTGGGCACTGATACCGGCGGATCGGTCCGTCAGCCGGCGGCCTTCTGTGGCCTGATCGGGCTTCGTCCGACATACGGATCAGTCTCCAGACATGGTCTGACGGCCTTTTCCTCGTCGATGGACACGGCCGGACCCATAACACGCTCAAGCATAGACGCCGCAGTGCTTTTTAACACTGTTAAGGGGGCAGATCCGAAGGATCAGACCTCGATTTCAGCCCCGGATGTGGATATTTCCGAGATGGAGAGTTACTCCATGAGTGGAAAGAAGATCGGCATCCCGAAGCAGCTTCTCGGAGAGGGTGAATCTTCCGATGCAGTGAAACGGGCGAAGGCATTTTTTGAGGAAAACGGTGCGACGGTGGAGGAACTGGATATGCCGGTCCTTGACTATGCGGTCGCGATCTACTATATCCTTTCGTCGGCGGAAGCGTCCGCGAACCTCGCAAGATATGACGGCATCCGATACGGATACCGCGCTTCCGACGTCTCCGACATCTCAGAACTCTACCGAAAGACCCGCACGGAGGGCTTCGGAAAAGAAGTGAAGCGCAGGATCCTTCTCGGAAACTATGTGCTCTCCTCGGAGCACTTTGATGACTGCTACCGCCAGGCGGAGAAAGCGCGAAAAATGCTGAAGAAGGCCTTTTCCGACGCCTTTAGTAAATACGGTCTGCTTCTTTGTCCGACGGCGCCGGGTGTGGCGCCGCGGCTCGGGAAGATCGACGAGGATCCGCTCTCTACGTATATCGCGGACCTCTGCACCGTTCCTTCGAGCCTTGCGGGGATCCCTTCGGTCAGTGTGCCGTTCGGGACATTCACAGCCGCTTCATCGGAAGCAGGCTCCGGTAAAGAAGCACTTCCTGTCGCCATCCAGCTCATGGGCCCGAGATTCGGCGAACAGGAGATCCTGGGCGCGGCAAGGTTCATCGAGAAGAGTGCATTTCCCGGGAAGGGAGGTGGCGTCTGATGGATTTTGAAACTATCGTAGGACTGGAAGTTCACG
>JAEEGL014032745.1_pt1 | contig 26722 bp, 23 predicted proteins | sample 9134231 | NCBI WGS metagenome assembly JAEEGL01 (sample SAMN16246548, study PRJNA631951) | gut metagenome | biome: gut microbiome; feature: rumen; material: fiber-attached | host: Bos | place: Iran: Karaj | collected 2018-10 | reverse complement strand
TCTTGACATCATCGTCGACCGTCTGCGCCGTGAATTCGGCGTGGAAATCAACCAGGGTGCCCCCCAGGTCAACTACAAAGAGGCCATCACCACTTCTTTCCAGCACCGCGAGGTGTTCAAGAAGCAGACCGGCGGCCGCGGTAAGTTCGCTGACATCATCGTCGAGATCGGACCCGCGGACGAGGGCGTGAACGGCCTTCAGTTCGACAACCAGGTCAAGGGCGGCAATGTTCCCAAGGAATTTGTCCCCTCCGTCCAGAAGGGCTTCGAGGCCGCCATGGCCAACGGTGTCCTTGCCGGATACGAGGTACAGTCCCTGAAGGTAACGTTGCTCGACGGTTCCTACCATCCCGTGGACTCCGACCAGCTCTCCTTTGAACTGGCCGCCCGGATGGCGTTCCGTCACGCCTGCCCCAAATGCAAGCCCGTGCTGCTCGAGCCCGTCATGAGCCTGGAGGTCGTTACCCCGGAAGATTATATGGGAGATATCGTCGGTGACCTGAACCGCCGCCGCGGCCAGATCGTGGCTATGGATTCCTCCGCCTCCGGTGCGAGGATCATCAAGGCCTTCGTTCCCCTCGCGGAGCAGTTCGGCTACGTGACGGTGCTGAGGACCCTGTCCTCCGGCCGTGCCACCAGTACGATGACCTTCGACCACTATGCGGAAGTTCCCGCGGCGATGGCCAAGGACATCGTGGAGAAGAGCGGTTACCGCGCCTCCTCCGACGATGAATAATGAACAAGTAAAAAACAATTGATATGAGCCAGAAAATCAGGATTAAACTCAAGTCTTTCGATCATATGCTCGTCGACAAGTCGGCGGCCAAGATCGTTGACACCGTGAAGGCTACCGGTGCGTCGGTGAACGGTCCCGTTCCCCTGCCCACCAACAAGAAGATTTTCACGGTCAACCGCTCCACCTTCGTCAACAAGAAGGCGCGTGAGCAGTTCGAGCTCGATTCTTACCGCAGGCTGCTCGATATCGAGGACTCCAACGCGAAGACCGTTGACGCCCTGATGAAACTCGAGCTGCCCTCCGGCGTGGAAGTCGAAATCAAGGTCTGAGACAGCTAGTAACGGACATCTTCAGGTCCTATAGCTCAGTTGGTTAGAGCACCTGACTCATAATCAGGGAGTCCCAGGTTCAAGCCCTGGTGGGACCACTAGCGGTTCTCAGAGTGACTTTAGAACAATTCGTAGATGCGGTGAACGCGGTGGTGTGGAGCCCCGCGCTCATCGTTTTGCTTATTGGCGCCGGATTGTATTTTTCCCTCCGGACCCGCTTCGTACAGGTTCGGAAGCTGCCCCTGATGGTGCGGCTGCTCTTCTCCAAAAACAAGAATGCTGACGGCAAGGGGGTTTCCTCCTTCGAGGCTTTCTGCCTGGCCCTTTCCGGACGCGTCGGTACCGGCAACATCGTCGGCGTGGCGACGGCCATCGCCATCGGCGGCCCCGGGGCCGTCTTCTGGATGTGGGTCATCGCATTCATCGGCGCCTCTACGGCCTTTATCGAATCTACCCTGGCGCAGCTCTATAAATTTCCGCACGCCAACGGCTGGCGCGGCGGTCCGTACAGTTATATTGAAAGGGGCCTCGGACAGCGCTGGCTGGGCATTCTCTTTGCCATCCTTACGATAATCGGCTATGGCGTGCTGCTGGCAGCAGTACAAACCAACGGAACCGCCGGTGCCTTTGAAAACGCCTTTGGCATCCCGCCCCTCTGGTCGGGAGCCGGGGTTGTGCTTCTGCTGATTTTGGTCACCATAGGCGGACTCCGGAGAATCGCTAAAGTAGCCTCGATAATTACACCGTTTATGGCCATTGCCTATGTCCTGATGGCAATCATCGTCATCTGTGCGCACATCGATACCGTACCTGGCGCCTTAGCGCTGATTTTCCGATCGGCGTTCGGTGCGGATCCGGTCTTCGGCGGAATGGTGGGAAGCGCCATCGCGATGGGCGTCAAGCGCGGGCTATTCTCCAATGAAGCGGGACAGGGCGGCGGCGCCATCGTATCGGCCAGCGCCTCCGTCGATCAAAGCGCGAAACAGGGGCTCGTGCAGGCTTTTTCCGTCTATATCGATACGCTGCTCGTCTGTACCGCCACCGCGCTGATGATTCTCTGCACGGGTACTTATACCACCGATATGGGCGGCAATTACGTCGCCTACACCCAAACGGCCATCGATACGGTCTTTTCAGGCTTCGGCAGCGGGTTCGTTGCCATCGCCCTGGCCTTTTTCGCCTTCACTACGCTGATGGCCTATTATTTTTATGCGGAATCCAGCCTGTCCTACCTCTTTGAGACGAGGGGGCACAACGGAACAAAGGGCGAACGCTTCGCCCTTTGGATTTATCGCGGATTTCTTTTTGCCGCCATTCTGGGCGGCGCCTGCACACAGGCCGCAACAGCCTGGACCATCGGAGACATCGGCGTGGGTATCACCACCTGGATCAACGTCATCGCCCTGCTGATCCTCTGTCCTCAGGCTCTCAAAGCCCTGAAGGGGCTGGAGAAGACAAAATAGCATCCACCATACCGTAGTCCAGCGCTTCCTGCGCGGACATCCAGTAATCGCGGTCTGCATCGGCAAAGACCTTGTCATAGTCCTGGCCGCTGTGCTGCGCGATAAGGGAGATCAGTTCCTTGCGCGTCTTTTCGATTTCCTTGGCGGCGATCAGGATGTCCGAAGCCTGACCCTGCGCACCGCCGATGGGCTGATGGATCAGCACCCGGGAATGCGGGAGCGCAAGCCGCTTGCCCTTCTGACCGGCGCAGAGCAGCACCGAACCCATCGAAGCGGCCTGTCCCGTACAGATGGTCGATACGTCGCTGCGGATCAGTTGCATCGTGTCGTAGATGGCCAGTCCGCTGGAGACCTGTCCGCCGGGGCTGTTGATATACAACTTGATATCCGCCTTCGTATCCAGGGAGTCGAGGAAGAGCAGCTGAGCCATGATGATGTTCGCCACATCGTCGTCGATGGCCACGCCGAGAAAGATGATGCGGTCCATCATCAGGCGGCTGAACACGTCCATCTGCGCCACGTTCAGCGAACGTTCTTCGATGATCGTGGGGTTGATATAGCGGGAGACCGTCGTGGACGGAATGTCGCAGTGCCTGACGGCAAATTTTTCAAACTCGGTCATTTTATATAACTGGTCAAAACTTTCATCGAAGACTCAGGGATCAGGCAGAGATCATCCGCCGATGCGGGAATGAGTACGGTTTCGCCCTGACGGACCGCCACCGTCTCGCCATCCACCTGCAGGGAGCCCTCCCCTTCCAGGCACATCACCACCACGAAGGAATCGATTTCCGACAGGTCGCGGGCATAGGGCAGCGTCAGGTCATAGACCGAGGTCGTGAAGTAGCGGCAACTGACCAGTTCCACCTCCTCATTCTTCAGGGGCGTATAGGCCGTGCGGTAGTTATCGTACACTTTATAGTCGATGGCGTCCTTCGCCAGTTCCGTATGCAGCTGGCGAGGCTTTCCGTCCAGCCCGAGCCGGCCGTAATCGTACAGGCGGTAGGTAATGTCCGAGGTCTGCTGGATCTCCGCGATGAAGCAGCCGCCGCAGATGGCGTGGATGCGGCCGGCGGGAAGGAAGAACACATCGCCCGGATGCACCTCGTGACGCGCCAGCACTTCGGTGATGCTGCCGTCGGCCACGCGCGCTTCGTATTCATCGGGTGTAATGGGTTGCGACAGGCCCGCGAGCAGATGGGCTCCCTCCTGCGCGGCCACGACATACCACATCTCCGTCTTGCCCTTGGACCCGTTGTGACGCAGCGCGGCGAGTTCGTCATTGGGATGCACCTGGATCGACAGGTCGCTGTGGGCGTCGATGAACTTGATCAGAAGCGGAAACTCGTCGCCGGTATTCTCATACACGTGCTTACCCACGAGCTCTCCCTTGTACTCCTGCACCAGTTCCGCGATGGATTTCCCGGCCAGAGGGCCGTTCACCACCACGGACTCGTTACCCTTCACGCCGGAGAGTTCCCAACTCTCCCCGATATTCGTCTGTTCTGTCTCAATGCCCTTGTACGGGGCTATCGCGGTTCCGCCCCACACCAGGGACTTCAGAATCGCCTTAAACTTCAATGGATACAACATGCTCAAAGATACGAAAAATCTCAATCCCGAGCATTATACCTTGAAAAAATCAACCATCCCATCATTTCTCTTTCCGCACGCGCTTTACCGTATGCTTGACTTTTCCTATGACGAAGTTGATTTCCAGAGAGGACTCCGTCTCGGAGGTTTCCAGATCGGGCATCACGATATCCGAAAGGATTTCGCCAAAATGCTTCATCTTTTGTGCTTGAACAACTTTGTCGGTTTCATTATGCAATGCAACCAACTCGCGCTTCAGGCTGCGTACTTTATAGAAGGTCTCAATAATGGCAAAAGTCACCGAGCGTGCGCGTTCGCCATGCAAGATGGTAGCTAGCATATATAGGCCGCGTTCAGTGAAAACTTTTGTTGGCTTGCGGTTCATCAAGGACACATTTGTGGAGGAAAATTTCCTCCGCAAATTTTCCAACTCATTCATACTTAATTCAAACGCGTAGTCTGAAGGGAACTTTTCCGGGTTGTTGGCTACAGCTCGATTCACGTCTTTGGTCCCAACACCGTAGAGCGCCGCAACATCTGCGTCAGCAATCACCGGCACGCCGCGAATGACAGCGATTTTATTTTCCACCTCTTTGATGCCAATGGGGAACAACCCCGTTTCCATTTTCTTTGTACTACTCATAACAAAACATTTTAATATCCAGTGCAGCAAAGGTGATGTGCAAAGTGCCGTTGAAAAATTTTTTCAACGCTTAAGTTGAAATGACATTAAAAGACATCTTGCATTCTGCCAGATGTCTTATATTTTTGCAACTACATTAAAAAACGCTATATTTGTTTCTGTATAGGCTTGTAAAAGCTTATGAGACATAGACAAATTAGCGTTTGCAATTTGCTCTGACCGCGTAGGAACGTAGGAAATTCTTAAACAAGCAGGACAGCAGCAAGTCGTAAACGCCCGCAGACAGATGCCATCTTCGGTGTCTCGCGGGCGTGACTTGTACCTGCTTTGGTTTCCTACGACCACTACCGGACAAGCCACGCCCGCGCTTTGTATGTCCGCACGACCACAAGACAAGATAACAGAAACGATAATGAAACTTCAACGAATCCTTGCCGCACTGACACTCGCCTTAACCGCAGCAGCCTGCACCGAAGAACAAGGGGAAGTCGCCGACCTCATTCAAAACGCCGATGCCATCGAATTCACCGCCGCCTGGGCGGAGGGTAAAGACGACGGCTCTAAAACGGCGGTCCAGTCTGATGGTGTCAACATCTGGTGGACCACCGGCGAGGAAATCAATGTCTTCTTCCCCAGCGGAGCCGAAGGAAAGTTCACCTCCACCAACACCGAAGCGCAGGCAACCGCTACCTTCCGCGGCACGATTTCCGGCTTCGTCGGGGGGATTGAGCAGGATGCCGATGCCTCCTATACTTGGGCGGTCTATCCCTATAGCGATGAAAACAGCTTCGACGGCAGCAGCGTCACGCTTACCCTGCCGTCCGAGCAAAACGCGACCGTAGGCACTTTTGCCGATAAATTCTTTCCCGCCATCGCCCGCACGCAGGGGCTGGACCTTGCCTTCTACAACATCTGCGGCGGTGTCCGCTTCAGCGTCACACAACCCGGCATCACCAGCATCGTCTTCAAATCCAATGACAACAGCCCGATGGCCGGCAAAGTCAAGGTCGGCTTCGGCTCCAACAACAAACCCGAGGTCAAGGAAATCCTCGAACCCGTTGACTCTGTTACAGTCTTTGCCCCCGACGCCGGCTTTGAACCTGGCAACTATTACTTTGCCGCAATGATTCCGCATGCGCACGCGGAAGGGATTGCCGAAACCTTCCGGCGGGAGGGACACATTCAAAACATATCTATTTCAAAAAGCATCACTGTCAAACGCTCCGTTTTCGGACTGCTTGATAATATGGATAATGGGCTTGTTACCGGGGTGACATTGAACAAGACTGAGTTGGAAATTACAGAAAGAGCGTCATGGGCTTTGCTGGCTACAGTCGTCCCCTCGACCGCGACGGATAAGTCCATCAACTGGGGTTCCTCGGATAAGGAAGTTGCCATTGTAAGTTCAGAAGGTGTCGTTACCGGCGTTAGTACCGGAACAGCAGTCATTACTGCTACGACTGTAGACGGTGGATTTACGGCAGAATGTGCAGTAACGGTAAAGGAGCTTCCTCCGATGACAGATCTGGGCAAGACTTTCGTGCCCGTCGACCTCGGTTTGCCATCCGGTCTCAAGTGGGCGTCGTTCAATCTTGGAGCCACAAAGCCGGAGAAGTACGGCGACTATTTCGCCTGGGGTGAAACCGAGCCAAAATCGAATTATAGCTGGTCCACATATAAGTGGTGTATGAACGGTAGTTCTTCACAGTTGACCAAGTATTGCAATAACTCCAGTTACGGTTACAACGGCTTCACGGACAACAAGGCCGTCCTTGAGCCGGAGGATGACGCGGCTGCGGTCGCTCTCGGCGGCAGTTGGCGTATGGCTACCTATGCCGAATGGGATGAACTAAAAACTAAGTGCACTTGGAACTGGACAACCCAAAACGGCGTAGAGGGCAGATTGGTTACCGGTCCCAACGGTAACAGCATATTCCTTCCTGCCGCCGGCTACTGGAGCGGCACTGGTCTGGGCGATGTGGGTTCCTCCGGCTACTATTGGTCCTCGTCCCTCAACACGGACTACCCGAACAACGCATACGGCGTGGGCTTCGATTTATACTTCGTGGATTGGAAGAACTACGGCCGCTGCTACGGGCAGTCTGTTCGTCCTGTCTATGGCGATTTCATCCACCCAGAATCGATTTCTCTCGACAAATCAGAATTGACATTAATGGAGGGTTGTTCAGCAAATCTATCAGCGACAATCAGTCCATCTAATGCTACAGACAAGTCCATCATATGGACATCTTCCAACACATCAATAGCCACTGTGGATAATGGGCTCGTGGCTGCTGTTTCCGTAGGCGCCGCAGTCATTAGCGTGACTACGGTGGATGGTGGCCTTACAGCAGGGTGTGTGGTGACAGTGGTTCCATTTGCAGCGAAGACGCCTGAGGCGGTGGACCTCGGTTTACCTTCTGGACTTAAGTGGGCCTCTTTTAATCTTGGGGCGACGGCACCTGAAGAATACGGTGTTTACTTTGCCTGGGGTGAGACAGAACCGAAGTCCAAATACGATTGGTCAACCTACAAGTGGTGTATGGGAAGTGAAAAGACAATGACCAAGTATTGCAATAAATCCTCATATGGTTACAACGGCTTCACGGATAATAAGACCGTCCTCGAGCCGGAGGATGACGCGGCTGCGGTCGCTCTCGGCGGCAGTTGGCGTATGGCCACCTATGCCGAATGGGACGAGTTGCTAACTAAGTGCACTTGGACCTGGACAACCCAAAACGGTGTAAACGGCAGATTGATCACCGGTCCCAACGGTAACAGCATATTCCTTCCTGCCGCCGGCGGCCGGGACGACACTTATCTGAGCGGTGTGGGTTCCTACGGCGTCTTTTGGTCCTCGTCCCTCAGTACGGACTACCCGCTCGACGCTTGCCGCGTGCACTTCTATTCGGGCCGCGTGAATTGGTACAATAACAACCGCTGCTACGGGTTCTCAGTCCGCCCTGTCTATGGCGATTTCATCCACCCAGAATCGATTTCTCTCGACAAATCAGAATTGACATTAGTGGAGGGTTGTTTAGCAAATCTATCAGCGACAGTCAGTCCATTTAATGCTTCAGACAAGTCCATCATATGGACATCTTCCAACACATCAATAGCCTCCGTTAGTTCAACAGGGGTTGTTACTGGCTTCGAAGCCGGAACTGCGGTCATTACCGCCACGACTGATAACGGGGGCCTCACAGCCGGGTGTGTGGTGACAGTGGTTCCATTTGCAGCGAAGACGCCTGAGGCGGTGGACCTCGGTTTGCCCTCCGGTCTTAAGTGGGCCTCTTTTAATCTTGGGGCTACGACACCTGAACAATACGGTGGTTATTTTGCCTGGGGCGAGACGTTCCCGAAGGATGTGTATACTTGGGTGAATTATAAGTTTAGGACGAGTGGAGATTCGTATGACAATGTAAAATTTTCCAAGTATAACACAAGTAGCTCATACGGTCCGATTGACAACAAGACCGTCCTCCACCCTGAGGATGACGCGGCAGCGGTCGCTTGGGGCAGCAGTTGGCGTATGGCTGCCGATGATGAGTGGCAAGAACTAAAAACCAAGTGCACCTGGACCTGGACAACTCAAAACGGCGTTAATGGCTATTTGGTTACCGGTCCTAACGGTAACAGAATATTCCTTCCTGCCGCCGGTTCGAGCCTCGTCAGTGCAGGCTCTCGCGGCGACTATTGGTCCTCGTCCCTTGATACGGCCTACCCGTGCTACGCGTACGGGGTGTACTTCGATTCGAGCTATGTGAATGGGAGGGACGACTGCCGCTTCGTCGGGCATTCTGTCCGGCCTGTCTTCGGAGAAAGGCATGTTACCAGGGTCTGGCTGGATAAGACGGCCCTTTCCCTTTACGAGGGCGCAAGTGCCGTCCTGGAGGCAACGATTCTTCCGGAAGCGGCGACCAACCAAAATGTGAATTGGTCAAGTTCTGATGCAAGCATTGCCACTGTGGATGATAATGGCCTCGTGGTCGCTGTTTCCGTCGGCACCGCGGCCATTACGGTGACTACGGTGGACGGAGGCTTCACGGCAGAGTGTACGGTAAAAGTAGAGCCGTATAAGGCACAAACCCCAGACTTGGTAGACCTCGGTTTGCCATCCGGTCTCAAGTGGGCGTCTTTCAATCTTGGGGCAACAGCGCCGGAGGAATATGGCGACTACTTCGCTTGGGGCGAGACGTTCCCGATGGAGGATTACGATTGGCCTACTTACATATGGTGTAAGGGAAGTTATAAAACAATGACCAAGTATTGCTATGACTCTTCTTACGGTTACAATGGCTTCACGGATAATAAGACCGTCCTCGACCCTGAGGATGACGCGGCAGCGGTCGCTCTCGGCGGCAGTTGGCGTATGGCCACCTATGCCGAATGGGATGAACTAAAAACTACGTGCACTTGGAAATGGACAACCCAAAATGGCGTAAAGGGCAGATTGGTTACCGGTCCCAACGGTAACAGTATATTCCTTCCTGCCGCCGGCCGCCGGTATAGTACGAGACTCGACTATGCAGGCTCCTACGGCTACTATTGGTCCTCGTCCCTCAACACGGACTACCCGAACAACGCATACGGCGTGGGCTTCTATTCGGGCAATGTGAAGTGGAGCGGCGGCGAGCGCTCCGACGGGCAATCTGTTCGTCCCGTCTTAAAATGACAAAAAGTAATATTAACCTTTGAATATAAAATAATATGAATTTGCTCACGTTGAAATCTCTTATTGCCAGTATGTCAAACGCCAGGCCGTTTTTCATCTCAGAAAATGACTTCAAGGCTTGTCTGGTAAAGATATTACTGAACAATGGCTATTGTGTATACTCTGAATATAGTTTTCAAACGTTAACAATTGGAACGGTAAAGGTGGACATTCTGGTTTTCGATCCGTCTGCCAAGACATCCCACCCGATTGAAGTCAAATTCAAAACCAAAAGAGAATGCTGCTCACTATTACCATGCTCCTACCCGCAACAAATATTATTAAAGACTCATGGAGCGCAACCTATTAACGAATACCTCTTTTGGAAGGATGTCCATAGAATTGAGGAAGTAAAAAATTCACATAAATTATTAGGGACTGGATTTGTGATCTTTTTAACTAATGATTCCTATTATTGGAGTGCCTCTAATTCATCGGCAACCATAAATGCTGGATTTAGGATCAACAGCGGAGCATTAACAAATCAAATTGCGTGGAGTGGCCCACAAAGTCCAAACTATACTTGCGGGAGAGCACAATATCCCTCGTTTAATTTGCGTCAGAGTTATCAAAACTATCAATGGACTAATTACTCAAGTGCATACGATATTAACAAAACCCCCACAAAGGAATTTAAGGTTTTAATAATCGGGATATAAGTTCATAGAAATCCAGCTCGATTTACTTAGTGATAAAGGCTTTTGAATATGTAGCCGAAAATTCTTTCAAAGAATAGTTAACTAAAAAGTAGATATTATGGGAGTATTAAGTGGCATTGATCCGATTATTCATGCCGGGGAAGATGCGATTTGTAAAATTATGCTCAAAAAGGCATATTGGGACAATAAAATTTTCAGCAGGTCGGTCAAATGTGTAGTTACATCAGAAAAAGAATCTTTTATACGAGAACTGACTGAACTGACTAAACGAAATAAGGAAAATGAGGATAGGATAATTATTGGTCCGATTGATTGCAGTAAACTGCGTAAAAATGACTTCATAGGTTTGTTGTGTCGTCTTTCTGCTTCTCCTGAAAGTATTATTATTTTTGAGAATATTGACCGAATCCCTGATGGAAATAGAGACATATACGATGATCCGGCCTATGTGAAGCGATTAATCAACGATGTTTTGATTAATGAGGAGAGTCAGTATTCTCATGAAAAGTTTGGCACATTCTCAATTACTCGTAGCAACTATACGTTCATAATCCTTTATGAGAGACCGGAAACAAAGTCAGACTACATTCAGGAGGACTTTGAACAAATCAATTTTGATGAAGACCAGCAGAAGTTAGAACGACATCCAAAAATGTTGTGTGAGGATTTGATTAACGCTGGTGTTCGTGATTTAACCGAAGTATATGAGCATTTCTCCGAGTTCTGATAATCAGCATTTCAGTCATTATGCCCACTCAACCTTACCCCGCCCCGGTGGCCGAAATCATTGAAATCCCCCAGGAGGGATGTCTGTGCGCAAGTCCCGTGCCGGGCGGAAACGAAAGCCTCACGTATGAGGAATGGTAGCATCAACCTATAAACCGAACAAGGAATGAAAACGAAGATAGTTTTGGGCCTGTTGCTGCCTGCCGTATCGATGCTGCTTTCCTGCCGGAAAGAAGCGCAAACCCCGCTGGCCAAGGAGCCCGCTGGCGAACCAATGGAAATCACCGCCGTCTGGGCAGAAGGGGAGTCCGGTTCCCGTACTGCCTTGCAGGCTGACGGAACCAGTATCTGGTGGACGCCGGAGGACGAAATCAATGTCTTTTACGGCAGCAATGCCTCCGGAAAGTTCACCTCCACTAACGTGGAACCGCAGGCGACGGCCAACTTCCAGGGAACGCTCTCTATGGATATGGGGCCGCAGACGAATGCCACGTTCTGGGCTGTCTATCCCTACAATGAGGAGAACGGTTGCGACGGGCAGAGTGTCACCATTGCCGTTCCTGCCAGCCAGTCCGCAGTGGCGGGCGGCTTTGCGGACAAGTTCTTTCCCGCCGTTGCCACCGGAAAATCTACGCAACTGGCTTTCTGGAACGTCTGCGGCGGTGCGCGCTTCAGCGTCACGGAGCGCGGGATCGAAAAAGTCACCTTCACTTCTGCGGACGGCAGCCCGATCTGCGGCAAGGTGCAAATCCGCTTCGACTCCAACGGGAAGCCCTACATTGCATCGGTAGTGGAGGGACAGCCGACGATGACGGTATATGCGCCCGAAGGCGGCTTTACCCCCGGCACCTATTATTATGCCACGATGCTCCCACAAACGCACGCGCAGGGCATTACCCTTGAATTACGGAAAGACATCGTTGCCGCAACAATGGAACTTCCCGGCAGCATCACCGTCAACCGCTCGGTCTTCGGCAACCTGAACGGCATCGACGCCGGCCTGACGTTCCTGCCTACGGACGACCCCATCGTCTTTGAGGATTCCCGCGTGAAGACGGACTGTGTCGCCGCCTTTGATACCGATGGCGACGGAGAACTGTCCTATGCAGAGGCGGCAGCGGTCACCTCGCTTGCGGGCGCATTGACCAGCAAACTATATACTTCCTTCGATGAACTGCGTTTCTTCAATTCTATCAAGGAAATTCCCGATGCGTGGTTCAAGAACCGCGTGCGGCTGCGCAGCATCCGCTTCCCCGAAGGGCTGGAAACTATCGGGGCAGAAGCGTTCAGTGGCTGTACTGCGCTGACGGCACTGTCATTGCCTTCTGCGCTCGGACAAATCGGCGCATCGGCTTTCTCGGGTTGTACTGCGCTGGTGAACGTGACCGTGGAGAGCATCGACGCCTGGACCGCGATTGATTTTGCCGATGCGGCAGCCGTGCCTTTCAACGCGGCGACCGAGGGCGGGCATCTATATACCCAAGATGGTGAAATTACCACGGCTACAGTCCTGTCGGTGCAAAAACTGCTTTACTTCTATAATTGGGCAGGATTGGAGAAAATCAGCATTCCCGCAGCGGTCACTTCAATAAGTGCGGGGGCCTTTACAGGCTGTACGGGGCTGAAGAAGGTCGTGCTGCCCTCCGCTACGCAGTGGCTGAAGATGCGTTATGCCGATGCAGAGGCGGCTCCTTTCAACGCCAGCGGAGAGGGGCATATCTTTGTCGGCGAAAGCGAATTGAACGAGTATCTGATTCCGGAAGAAGTTGAGGAGATTGCCGCCTGGGCGTTCTATAATTGCACGGGGCTGACGGATATCGTGCTTGAGCCTGTATTTCCGCCAGTGCTGGGGGAAGGCGCACTGAACGGCGTTACCGCTTCTATCCACGTCTGGCGAGAGTGCCTGAACATGTACGCCTCCGCCTGGAGCAACTACGCTTCCCTACTGGTGCCGATGGATTGACAATAAAGGGCAGTACTTTTCTTAAAAAACGGCCCTTTTCGGGAAAAGTACCGGCCTCCATGAACGACTTGCCCGGAAGGACCCGCATACTAGCATTTTTGGCTCAAAAAATCAAATGGCAGGGTCCTTTGGTCCCTCTCGGTTTAGAAAACTGGCCAATTTCATAAATCCCAGGGCCCTTTTGACGTCTTACCAGGCAATCCAACGAACACCAAAGCAAGGCAATGTAGGCAGCCGCTTCCCGGGGAGACGGGACCGGAGGGATTATTTGGAAGAATCTAAATTATCCGTATCTTTGCGGTCCATAACAAACCCACGGGGAAAGATTTGACTGCTTGCAACCCCGGTAAACGAAAAAAATGCTAAAATGAACTATCTCTTCACATCGGAGAGTGTCTCCGAAGGGCACCCTGACAAGGTTGCCGACCAGATTTCAGACGCCATTCTCGACGAATTCCTCCGCCAGGACCCGGAGTCCAAAGTCGCGTGCGAAACCTTCTGTACCTCAGGCCTGGTCATCGTAGGCGGAGAAGTCCGCTCCGAAGCCTGGGTAGACATCCAGGAAACCGCCCGCCGCGTCATCCGGAGAATCGGCTACAACAAGGCGGAATACGGCTTTGACGCCAGTTCCTGCGGCATCATCTCCACCATTCACGAGCAGAGCCCCGACATCAACCAGGGCGTCGTGCGCGAAAGGCCCGAAGAGCAGGGCGCCGGCGACCAGGGCATGATGTTCGGCTACGCCTGCCGGGAGACCGCGGAATATATGCCGCTGGCGCTCTCGCTCTCCCACAAACTGCTTAAACTGCTTGCCGACATCCGGCACAATGAGCCGCAACTGATGCCCTACCTGCGGCCGGACGCAAAAGCGCAGTTCACCATCGAATACAGCGAAGAGCGGAAGCCCCTGCGCATCCATACCATCGTCCTGAGCACGCAGCACGATGAATTCGGCAGTGAAGCCCAGATGCACGCCAAGATCGAGGCCGATGTCCGCACCGTCGTCCTTCCGAGGCTCATCGCGAGCCTGCCGGAGGCCACGGCGGCCCTCTTCGACGGGCAGTTCAAACTGCTGGTCAACCCCACCGGGAAATTCGTCATCGGCGGCCCTGCCGGCGATACCGGTCTCACCGGCCGCAAGATCATCGTCGATACCTACGGCGGCAAGGGCGCACACGGCGGCGGCGCCTTCTCGGGGAAAGATCCCTCGAAAGTCGACCGCAGCGCTGCCTATGCCGCCCGCTACCTCGCCAAGAACCTCGTGGCCGCCGGCATCGCCGATGAATGCCTGGTGCAACTCGCCTATGCCATCGGCGTAGCGGAGCCGGTCAGCGTGTTCGTCGACACCTATGGCAGCGCAAGGCAGAAGGGACTGACGGACGGGGAAATCGCCCGCCGCATCAAAATGGCCTTTGACCTGCGTCCCGCCGCGATTATCGAGAAATTCGGACTCAAATCCCCGATCTTCGAACCGACGGCCGCCTACGGACATATGGGCCGTGAACCCTATGTACGGGACGGTATCCAGTTCTTCGGCTGGGAGAAAACCGACGCCGTGCAAAAAATTCGCGATTTATTTGCACAATAAAAAATAATGCTTACATTTGCAGCCGATGACACGCACGAACACTTTCTTCTGGTGGCGCCTGAACGAACTTTCCGGTCAGGCCCGTTTGGCGTAAGTGCGCGTGTAAGCATAAACTGAATTCAAGGACTGTCCGGAGCGATTTGGACAGTCATTTTTTTTTGCAATTATATTTACTAACAATATTACTGTTATGAGAACCAAAAAATTTTTGCTCCCGGAGTCTGAGATTCCGACCCATTTCTTCAACATCCAGGCGGTGATGCCCAACAAGCCCCTCCCCTTCCTGCACCCGGCTACCAAACAGCCCCTCAAGCCGGAGGATCTCTATCCCATCTTCTGCAAGGCCTGCGCCGACCAGGAACTCAACCAGACGGATGTATGGATTCCCATCCCCGAGGCCGTGCGCGAGCAATATGCCGCCTACCGCTGCACCCCGCTCGTGCGGGCTTATGAACTGGAGAAGGCACTCGGCACTCCCGCCCATATCTATTTCAAGAATGAAAGCGTGAGCCCCGCCGGTTCCCATAAACTCAATTCCGCCATTGCGCAGGCCTACTACGCCAAGGAGCAAGGCGTTACCAACCTCACCACCGAGACGGGGGCCGGCCAGTGGGGCGGTGCACTGAGTTATGCCACCAAGAAGTTCGGCATCGACTGTGCGGTCTATATGGTCAAGGTCAGCTACGAGCAGAAGCCTTACCGCCGTTCCATCATGCAGACCTTCGGTGCAGCCATCACCCCCTCGCCGTCCATGTCCACCCGCGCCGGCAAGGACATCCTGACCCGCAACCCCAACGACCGCGGTTCCCTGGGCTGCGCCATCTCCGAAGCCATCGAACTGGCCGTCTCCACCCCCAACTGCAAGTATGCCCTGGGCAGCGTGCTGAACCACGTCTGCCTGCACCAGACCGTCATCGGACTGGAAGCGGAAAAACAGATGGAACTCGCCGGGGAGTACCCCGATATCGTGATCGCCTGCTTCGGCGGCGGCTCGAACTTCTCAGGCCTCGCCTTCCCCTTCATGCGCCACAACATCCTAGACGGCAAGAAGACGCGCTTCATCGCGGCGGAGCCTTTCTCCTGCCCGAAGCTCACCAAGGGCAAGTTCGAATATGACTTCGGTGACGAAGCGGGCATGACTCCCCTCCTCCCGATGTACACGCTCGGCCATACCTTCAAACCGGCCTCCATCCATGCGGGCGGCCTGCGCTACCACGGCGCCGGGGTCATCCTCAGCCAGCTGATGAAGGACGGCTATATGGAAGCCGTCGATATCGAACAGCTCGACTCCTTCAAGGCCGGTGTGCTCTTTGCGCAGACGGAAGGCATCATCCCCGCTCCCGAGAGCTGCCACGCCATCGCGGCAACCATCACCGAAGCGCTCAAGTGCAAGGAAAGCGGCGAGCAGAAGACCATTCTCTTCAATCTCTCCGGCCACGGATTCGTGGATATGGCTGCCTACGACAGTTACTTCTCCGGCGAGATGCAGAACTATCACGTATCCAGCGAGGATCTCGCGAAGTTCATGAAGAGCGCGGACGAGCTGAATCAGTAAAAAAGAAGATGATGACTACAGGAGGTCGGCGAGTTCGAGAACCAGGCGCTCGGTCTTTTCCCATCCCAGGCAGGGATCGGTGATGGACTTGCCATACACGTTCTCGCCGGCTTTCTGGCAGCCGTCCTCCAGATAGGACTCTATCATCAGACCTTTGACCAGAGGTGCTACAGTATCGCAATGGCGCATACTATGTAGCACCTCTTTTGCGATTCTCCCCTGCTCCATATAGTTCTTTCCGGAATTGGAATGGTTGCAGTCCACCAGCACGGCGGGATTCGCAAAATCGTGGGAGGCATACAGGTCGGCCAGGTGCCGCAGGTCCTCATAGTGGTAATTGGGGTGCGAGGTACCGTGATTGTCCACATAGCCGCGCAGGATGGCGTGGGCGAAAGGATTGCCCGCGCTCTGCACGTCCCAGTTGCGGTAGATGAAGTTGTGCGGATGCTGGGCCGCACTGATGGAGTTCATCATGACGGAGAGGTCGCCGCCGGTCGGGTTCTTCATACCCACGGGGATATCCAGGCCGCTCGCCACCAGGCGGTGCTGCTGGTTCTCCACGCTGCGCGCACCTACCGCGACATAACTCAGCAGGTCTGAAAGGATGAGGTGGTTCTCCGGATAGAGCATCTCGTCGGCACAGGAGAAACCTGTCTCCAGCAGTGCCCGCAGATGCAGTTTACGGATGGATACCAGCCCCTTGAACAGGTCCGGGCTGGTGTGCGGGTCCGGCTGATGGAGCATCCCCTTGTAGCCGGCGCCCGTCGTACGGGGCTTGTTGGTATAGATGCGCGGGACGATGACGATTTTGTCCGCCACCTTTTCCTGCAAGGGCCGCAGGCGCGAAATATAGTCGATCACGGCATCTTCCCGGTCTGCCGAGCAGGGACCGATCACCAGGAGGAACTTGCCTGATTCCCCTGACAGGGCATCCCTGACCGCCTTGTCATTCCGGCTCTTGGCTTCCAACCCCTCCGCCGTAACGGGGTACATCTGTTTGATCTCCTGCGGGCTGAACAACTCCCGCCTGAACTGCATATTCATCGGTTTATTCTATTTATCAAAAAAAGCCCGGCGCTCCGTAGAGAGCCGCATCATTTCCTTCAAAGTATCTGTATCATCGTTCTCGATGGCGGTCCTCAAACGCCCCAGCTGTCCGCTGAAAAGGTCGATCTGCCGCAACAGTTCCTCCTTGTTCTGGAGGAACAATTCGCTCCACATATCGCCGTTGATCCGGGCGATGCGCGTAAGGTCCCGGAAAGAATCGCCGGTGTAGGCGCTCAGGTGCTCCGTATCGCGGCAGGTCATCAGCGACACGGCGATGCAGTGCGTCAGCTGGCTGAGGAAGCCGATCATCTCGTCGTGCTTTTCCGGACTGAGCCGGGAAATGCGCGCGAAACCCAGCGTACGGCCGAGTTCCTCGCAAATCGCGATCGCCGCCTCCGTATTGGCGGCCGTCGGCGTGACGATGTAGTTTGCGCCGCGGAAAATCCCGGCATCGGCATATTGCACACCGCTCAGTTCGCGACCGGCCATCGGATGTGCGCCGATAAACTCCAAATCGCTCCGGAGCATCTTCTGCACGCGGTACACGACGCTGCCTTTCACGCCCGTGACATCCGTCAGCAGCGCACCGGGCCGCAGCAGCGACTGATACTGCTCCAGCCACTCCAGCAGCAGATGCGGGTACAGCGCAAAGACAACGATATCGTAGCCTCCGACGAAGTCCGCCGACGGCAGCGTCGTCCCTTCATCGATCATCCCCTGCTCCAGGGCATAACGCAGCGTCTCGGGCGAGCGCGTCACCGCGCCGATGCGATACCCCTTTTCCTTGAGGGCCAGGGCATAACTGCCGCCGATCAGCCCGAGGCCGACGATGAGTATTCTCTTATCCTTGTCCAACATATCTTTCCAAATAATCTACCGCCTGGGGCATGGGGCCGTCGTTATAGACCGACACGTCCGCCACGCTCCGGTAAACGGGGAGCCGCTGTTCGTAAAGTTGCCGCAGGGACTCCGGATCACGCGAGAGCGGTCTGTCCCCGGTAGGCATCAGCTTTTCCAGTTTGCGGTCCAGGAAGCAAAGGACCCCGTTCCGCTTGAGCGCCCGTACATTGTCCGGGAACATGACCGTACCGCCGCCGGTGGAAATCACGATGCCCTGACGGGTCGAGACCTCCGCCACCGCTTCGGCTTCCAGCCTGCGGAAACCGGCCTCTCCGCTCTCGGCAAAAAGCGCTTCGATACTTTTGCCCGTGCGTTCGCGGACCAGCGCATCCGTATCGGCGAAAGCGCATCCCAGACGCGTGGCGAGCACTTTTCCTATGGTGCTTTTGCCGCTTGATGGCATACCGCAGAGGACGATGTTGCGCTTTTTGTTCAGCAGTTTCCGGTAACTTTCTTCGAGAAGTGCAGGGTCGAGCGCTTGCCCCAGGAAGAGTTCTTCCGCGCGGAAGGCCTGTCCGACCAGCATATACAGTCCGCCCGCCGCCGGAATGCCGGCAGCCTGGGCATCGAGCACCAGGTTCGTGCGGATGGGGTTGTAAATACAGTCGAGCACCCCCGACAGATGGTCGAAACAGCCCAGGTCGACGGGAGCCGAAGCTACATCGGGATACATTCCCACCGGCGTGCAGTTCACGAGGATATCGGCATCCGCATAGCACTCCGGCTCCGAAAGCGGCAACTGCTCGGGGGTCTTCGGTGTACGGACGGCAAAACGCAGTTCCGCCGCGCCCTCCGAACGCACGGCCGCAGCGACGGCACAGGCCGCCCCGCCGGCTCCGAGAATCAGCACGGAAGCCCTCCGGAACGAAATGCCCGCGGAACTGGCCATCGCCAGGAAGCCGTCAAAATCAGTATTGTAGCCCGTCAGCCCTTCCGGCGTGCGGACGATGGTATTGACCGCTCCGGTCAGGCGCGCACTCTCGGAGAGATGATCCAGGTAAGGGATGACCGCCTTCTTGTAGGGAATCGTCACATTCGCGCCCTTGAGGGGGAAGCTCCGCATGAAGGCCGGCAGTTCTTCCGGCGAAAGTTCCTGCAGGCCGTAGCCGGGAAGGCCGAGCAGGGCATGCAGCTCCGGCGAGAAGCTGTGTCCCAGATGTTCCCCGAGTAGCGCGTATTCCATCGATTTACGGCTTCAGATAATCTGTTCCGAAACGCAGGGCGAGCAGGTCGCAGAGCACGATGGCCACGAGGGCATCCACCACCGGGCAGATGCGCCGCACGATGGCCGGGTCGTGCCGGCCCTTGATCTCCAGGGTCTGAATTTCTCCCGTCCGGAGGTTGACGCTCTGTTGCGGCTTCGAGATGGAAGGGGTCGGCTTGACCGCCGTATTGAAGAGGATGGGCATGCCGTTGGAAATGCCGCCGTTCACCCCGCCGCTATGATTGCTCAGCGTCACGACGCGGCCGTCTTTCAGGCCAAAGGCATCGTTTGCTTCGGAGCCTTTCATCCCGGCGATGGCAAAGCCGTCGCCGAATTCCACGCCCTTTACGCCGCCCAGCGAAAAAAGCGCATTGGAAAGAATGCCCTCCACCGAGCCGAACCAGGGTTCACCGACGCCGGCGGGAAAGCCGCAGACCGCCGTCTGAAGCACGCCGCCGACGGAATCCCCTTCCGCACGGGCCGCGGCGATCGCCTGGGTCATCTCCGTTGCGGCCGCTTCGTCAAGGACGGGAAAAGCCGCTCCTGCGAGCGTTTCAATATCCGCAGGAAGCGCAGCGAAAGGACGGTCCTCCACTCCGGCGCAGCGCAGGATATGCGTGCCTATGGCGATGCCCTTGGCTTTCAGCGCGCTGAGCGCGATGGCTCCTGCCGCCACGATGCCGACCGTGATGCGGCCGCTGAAGTGTCCGCCGCCGCTGCGGTCCTCGAATCCGCCGTATTTGGCGGACGCGGCCCAATCGGCATGGGAAGGACGCGCCAGTTCCTGCAGAGCCTCATAATCGGCGCTGCGGACATCGGCATTGGGAATGAGGATGCAGAGGGGCGCACCGGTAGTATGCCCTTCCCTGACGCCGCTGACGATGCGATAGGCATCCGCCTCGCGCCGCGCGGTATCCGTTACTCCGGCAGGACGGCGCCGGGCCAGTTGCGCCGCGAGGAAAGCCTCATCGACGGGGATGCCGGGAGCCAGTCCGTCCAGGACGGCGCAGATCTCGCTGCCGTGCGATTCCCCCGCCAGGGTGAGGATGACGCTTGTCCCTATGCTGTTTTTCATACGTTTCTGGTTTGATAGGTCCCGACGAGTTTCAGGCGGTCACAGACCGTTTCCATCTGACGCATCAGGTCCCGGGCGTCTTCGCTGCCCGCGCCGCCTTCAAGTTCCGCAAAGAAGTAATGGTTCCACTTGGGCCCCTTCAGGGGGCGGCTGTGCAGGTTAGTCATATTGAAACCGTGCGCGCCGATGATGTTCAGGATTTTCGCGAGGGCGCCCGCCTCATTGCGGACGGTAAAGACGAGGATGAAGCGCTCACCCGGAGCGGGAACGGCCGACATCGGCCCCTGGGCACGGGAAAAGACCGCAAAGCGGGTGCTGTTGGCACCGGAACTGTTGATATGCCTTTCCAGCACTTCCAGACCGTAAAGCCGGGCCGTTTCCAGCGAGGCCACCGCCGCGAGGCTCTTGTCGGAAGATTCGGACACCAGCCGGGCCGCATCGGCCGTACTGGCGCATTCCTGCTCTCCGAAGCCCTTCTCCCGAAGGTAAGGGGCGCACTGGGCGAGGGCCTGCGGATGGCTCAGGACCGTGCGGACGTCCGCCAGCGTAGTGCCGGGCAGGACCAGCAGGTTCTGCGTGATGTCCATCTCTGCCATCAGGTTGATGTGCAGGCTGCCCGTAAAGGCAAGGTCCATGACGCTGCCCACGTCGCCTGCGGAACTGTTTTCGATGGGAAGCAGCGCGACATCGCTCTCTCCCTGCTCGCAGGCGTGGTAGGCGCTCTCGAAATCGGCGAAGTCCAGTAATCCGGACTCGGGGAAGAGTTTGGCGGCGGCAATCTGGGCAAAGGCGCCCGGAACACCGCAGTAGGAGACCTTCATCCCCTCCAGCAGGCGGCTCTGGTAGGCACGGGAAATGCCCATCATCTCCTTGAGGAAAAGCACGAAGTACTCGCGCAGCAACGGATCCCCGATGCGCGCGGCACCCGCGTCAATGACCTTCTTCTCCCGTTCTTCATCCAGAACGGGAAGGCCGTTTTCCTTTTTGTAGGCGAGAATCTTCTCGACAAGCCGCATCCGCGTCTCAAAGAGGGATGCAATTTGTTTGTCCACGGCATTGATTTCCTGCCGGGACGCTTCCAACTCGTTCATAACCAACCTTCTTTAGGGCTATGCTTCCGCCGTGAAGTCTTCTTTGCCGACGCCGCAGAGCGGGCAGGTCCAATCTTCAGGAAGTTCAGCAAAGGGCACGCCCTGCTCGGCATCGTCATAGACATAGCCGCAAATATTGCATACATACTTCATAGTACGCAAATGTATGAATATTTATTTTTCCTTGCAAGGGGCGCCGCCCCCTCTTGGATTGTAACTAAATTATAGTTACATTTGCAGTATGGGAACGAAAGACAAACTGGTTGAACGGCTGAAGGGACAACCTAAGGACTTTACTTTTGACGAGGTAGAACGACTGTTGTCAACTTTTGGCTATGTAAGGTCAAACAAAGGGAAGACATCGGGGTCTCGTGTTATTTTTCTGAAAACAGGCGGTTCACCCATCATGTTACATAAACCACACCCGGGGAAAGAACTGAAACAATATGCCGTCAGGCAATTATTATCAGAACTTATTTCGAACGGAGATATTGAACTATGAATACACTGAAGTATAAAGGGTATGTCGGGTCGGTGGCGTACAGCGAGGCCGACAAGGTATTTTTCGGGAAGATTGAGGGAATCGACGGACTGGTCAATTACGAAGGAGAGTCCGTTTCGGAACTGACGGATGCTTTTCAAGAGGCGGTGGAAGATTATATCGTCTTCTGCGAAGAGCATAACCGCAAACCGGAGAAGAGTTACACCGGTACCTTTAATGTCCGGATTGCACCGGATACGCATAGGGATATCGCCCACCTGGCGGCGGAAGCCGGTATTTCCATCAATGCATTTGTCAGAAAAGCGCTTGGAGAGGCTGTCCGGCGGCCTTGGAACAAGGCATCTGTCCTTACCGAAGGATACGACACCGAAACCGGAGAACCCGCTTTGCTGATGGACTCCGGGAACGACGCCACTTACGGCACCAAGAAAGAAGTCCGCTTATCTGTCCCGCAGAAGGACCTTGAGCTCCTGCGCGAACTTGCCCGGCGGATGGGATGGACTACGCCCCGCAGGCCTGGTGGAACATCTCGATGAGGGCGGCGATGGATTTGTCGATTCTGTACTGTTTGACGGATTCTTTCCTATCCTGTCAAATCCATTGATTAGGGTTTTGAGCGGAAGGGCCCAAGCTCTAATTTAATGTTGTATTGGTAATCGTTGTCGTCAAGCACATACACCATATATTCTGCGCCGCCGGGAAGGATACGGATTACTATGTGTCCGTTCATGCCAGATGCTTTGGAATAAACATCCTGAGCGGCCTGCTGCATTTCTTCCACAATATTTGTAAAGAAAAATTTCATGTCTGGATATGCCGACAAAAGCCGCCTCATAGTTGGGAGATCGGGCTGGATTTCGCGCACAAAAAAACTATGGGTCACCACCACGGAGGGCTGAAGAATATCCATCTGCTCCTGCCCCATGGTATGATGGGAGAGATGGTGGTCAGCCTTCATGGCATCGATCGGCCGGCCAATAGCCCGGGCAACGGGGAGTGCCACCTTGGAATTCCCTCCTGCATCTCCGCCGCTGTAATAGTCGAAATCGCCGTAGCTCAGAAGGAAGCAGCAACTGGCACCGTTTTCCTTCACCTTCTTTCCCTCATATGGGTCGATGCATTTTTCACCGTCCCATACAATTCCTCCGGCTGCGAAATTCAAGACATGGAAGTTCCGGTAACTACGGGGCTCGTACCTAAGGACTATCTGATCATTTCTGCCTGGTTCGAAACGAAGCATCCTTTTCCGTCCGCAAGACGAGAAGCGCTCCACGAAAGAGGTATAGAAATCCATATTGCTCTTAGCAACGTACCGCTCATCTGTATAATCTGGCCACGACCGATCCACAAGAGTTCGGAAAGGGATTTCCTTCCAAAGCTCCGCAATTGCCTTGAAATGGTCAACGTGATAATGGCTGACCATGGCATAATCCAACTTCCCCTTCGCCCTCTTGGGCAGAAAATGGCGGATGTAGCGGGCATACACCGTTGATGGACTTGAGAGCGAGTCCGGTTTTGGGGGGACTTTGGGATATTTCGGATTCAGAGCGCTGATATCCCCGGCATCCACCACCATACTGGTTCCGTCCGGGAAAATGAAGAACGTGCATTCTCCCCTGGCGGAGTTGATTGCATGGATGTCAAGACAGCCCTCGCTCCACGGGGGAAGAGGAATGCCTGCATATGCGAAACTTTCCCCTCCGGCCAATATCAAGAAGGATGTGAGCAGAACTTTCTGGAATGTCATTATATCAAGCTTCATAATACGTCAAAAGCAAAAAGGTGCGACTCTCCATCGCCCCAGGCGCCTTCAGCGACCAACCTAAACGCTTTGGTCCGAACTTCCGGGAAGGAAACTTTCCTGAGGCGCAGAAAGTTCTCTGCATCGCTGTAAACCGTCCGCCATGAGCCACTGACAAGAGCCTCAATTCGGAATGATTTCACCATCATTGGAGGCATAGCAACCCTCTCCGTAGTAGCTTCCAGCTTGCGCATGCGTTTACTACGCACTTTGAGATCCGAATCAAAAATGAGTCTTGCTCCACTGACGGTTACCGGTTTTTCCCATCTGAATTCGAGGCTATCCCCGGGATGCAGCCAAACCCCGTTGTCATTTCCATCATAGTTCCGGTCGATCCCGTTTAGCAGTTGCGCCGGTACTCCTTTGGCCGATCTGGTAAGTTCCGACACGGTGCGCCAGCGGTATGGGAGCATGCAATCATCGTCTTCCAGCATATCCTGCAGTTCGGCGATATATCCGCTTCTGACCCCCGCTGGCATAATCCTTTCCCTTACGGCAATGGAGGCGGCAGTGCCCACGGCCTGACCCAGCAGGGCGCAGGTGGACATCACCCTTGTGGCGGACAAGCCCATATGGGTGGCTGAAATGTCCCGCCCGGCGAACAACAGGTTAGGCACATTCACCGAATAGAGGCAGTCGAACGGGATTCCGAAAATAGGTGGTGAAGAATACTCCGTACTGATACTGCCTTTCTTGTGGAAGGCTTCGGGGTCGTGGTCGTCCAGAGTCCATCCTCCGTATGCCACGACATCTTCGAAATGTCCACCGGAAAGGACATCATTCTGAGTAAGAATATGCGGGCCGATGAAGCGGGTCGATTCCCGCTTCCCCGGTAGGGATCCTATCCAGTCCAGGTCGTAATTCCTGCAGCGGCCGTCCGGTTGGTTTTTCATGTATTCCCATACGCCGTAAGCAATGCGCTTGAGTTCGTACTGGATTTCATTCGCATCAGCAATAGTGTCAAAATTGCCACCGAATTCTATCCACCAGAAGTTGTTGTCTTCAGGATACAGGCGTTTGTAGTTGAAACGGACTCCTTTTTGGCCGGACTTGGGTGTGGGATAGTTGAAATCCTCGTCTGTGAAATGGTAGGCCCAGTCGGGCGCCCTGAACGGATGGTCTTCCTCAGTTTTGCGAAGCTGCAAGAGTATCGAGTTCCCCATGGTTCGGGAATCACCTCCCTCCTTGAGGAAATTCTCTCCGAATTCTTCCGGAAACTCCCTGCCACGCCTAAACTTGGCGCCGGAAAGGCGGAGGATCCCATCGCCGGTACAATCGGCAAATAGTTTGCCTTTTATGTGATAACGCGTGTACGCGTTGGAGTTCCACGCCTTAACGGCAGCAATGGTGCCGTCTGAGTTCATTTCCACGTCTTCAACAGAAGTATTCAGGAAGAGAGTTATCCCCGGTTCGCTCACTACGGTGGAGTAGATAACGTCGTCCCAAAGGGTGTAGCGCTGAAGGGGATTGTAGTAGAAATTTTTCAGCTGAAGTTCCTCTAGGATGCCCGTCTCCATATCCTGGTCACTGTGGACGCCGACTATGCCCATGCGCATCTCGCTGGAGGCGTTGCCCCCCAGTACCGGACGGTCTTGTACAAGCACAACGGAACATCCGTGCCTTGCCGCCGATACTGCGGCACACACACCCGCAAGTCCTCCTCCGCAGACAACCAGATCGGTTTCCAGGGAAACCTCGGTCACTACCTTGGAATTGGCTTCCGTGCGCATTTCCCCCGCCGGGGTCAGCCTCTGGCCAAATGCAATGCAGCAGGACAAGGAGACGGCCAGCAGCAGGGAAAGTCGTTTTCGAATATTAATCATGTCCTCAATAGCAGGTGTACGGTCCATATGAAGCAAGAACCTCATATGAGTAATCAGTATCTTTAAGTTTGTAAACCATAAACGTACCGTCACCCTGCACCCTCACACAAAAATGTCCGCCGGCATCCTTCAATGACACACCTGCGCCGTTGTTTGTTGCAAACACATCTCCAAAAGCATCAGCAGCCGCCACACAAGCTTCATTAGGAGTAGTAACGCTAAAACTGCTGACAACTGTCACTTTTGGCTGTAGAATTACGGCTTGGGTATTTGAAAAAGCATTTTCTGCCATATGATGCGGGGCTTTTAACACTTCCACTTTTCCAACTCCGCTGCATATATTTTTCATGATGTCATAACCGCACTGGGCTCCGCAATCCGCTCCGAAATAGCAATTGAATTTACCATAGGAAAGTAACATGGTTATGGAGCTGCCATTCTCGCGATTATCTGTGCTGCCAGTCGTAAAAGAACTGCCGTTCCAATACTTGTAGTCGTGTCCAATAACCTTGAACGAAGCATTCGTAGTCCCGTATTTGGGAGCAAACTGACTGTTCCGGTTTGCCTCGCTGATTGCCTGCCATACCATTCCGTCACGTGCTACCATCTTTTGGGCGAAAGTTATGTAGTTATTGTATGTGTCCTCGTGAATGTCATCTTCGCTATAATGAGCGAAATCATTAAAGCCTACGCCCGGACCCATTCTATCAACAAGCGTTTTAATAGGAATATCTTCGTAGATCGCCGATAAACCGCTAACGATATAAGAACCATCTGCAGACATTTTGTAATTCGTCTTTGGCGCTCCAATATGGTCAGTGTGGTAGTGGGTGGCCAGGGCATAATCAATATAATTGTGCCTGGTATTCTGCAGGAAGTATTTCATATACGTGGTGTACACTTTGTATACTCTTGCGAACAGAGGGTCCGAAGAATCATCGGATGGTTTTCTGGAGACCAATTCTTCGTTCTCACCTATCTCCCCGGCATCAATAATTATGGATGTACCGTCAGGCATTATCACGAAATTGCACTCTCCCCTGGCCGAATTAATCAAATGAATATCCATCTCGCCTTCCCGCCACGGGCGGAGAGAGTTTGCCGTGGGTGCCGCTTTGGGAGTGTTGACTTCATCGGAAGGATTATACAAAACAGGCCGGATCAAATTCCCGCACTGAGTGTCGCCGATATTCATTTTATTCCAAACTGTTGTATAACCGTACACAATGCCGTTTGAACCATTGAAACCCAAAACGGTGACGCAGTCCGTGAAGCCTTCGGTATTTGACCCGAATGTACTTGACCAGTAT
>JAEEGL016861101.1_pt1 | contig 26723 bp, 20 predicted proteins | sample 9134231 | NCBI WGS metagenome assembly JAEEGL01 (sample SAMN16246548, study PRJNA631951) | gut metagenome | biome: gut microbiome; feature: rumen; material: fiber-attached | host: Bos | place: Iran: Karaj | collected 2018-10 | reverse complement strand
GGCACCGAGTGTCTGCCCTGCAAAGTAAAAATCTATGAAGAAAACGGCGGCGTTTATTCCGAAATCACCATTACCGAAGGCAAGTATCACCAGGTCAAAAGGATGTTCGCCGCGGCGGGCTCGCACGTTGAAAAACTTAAAAGAATCAGAATCGGCTCTCTCTCCCTCGACCCGGCTCTCGCCGAAGGTGAATGCAGGGAAATAACGGAAGAAGAGCTCGCTCTGCTTTTTTCCGAAAATGAAGAAAAATAAAGCAAGTGACTGCTGTATTTAAAACGCGGCAGCCACTTGGTTTTTTTCATAATTACTATGAATACCCTTATTTATTACAAATAAGTAACAAATATAGTAACTTGACTTTTTTATATTCTTTATTTATAATAATAAAAATTATAAGACTACCTGAAAAGGAGACGATACCATGGCAAAACAGATTACCCAGGAAGAATTTGACAAACTGAAGAAAAAGCTTAATTCACTCAAAAATGAAGGCAGAGCGGAAATAGCTCTCAAACTCGATGAAGCGCGTTCACACGGCGACCTTTCCGAAAATGCGGAATATGATGAAGCCCGTAACGACCAGGCAAAACTTGAGGACAGCATCCTCCAGCTTGAGCGTGAACTCGAGGAAGTTGAAATAGTTGATGACGATTTCTTCCAGAAAGGCACTGTCCATGTCGGTTCTCTTGTAACAATTGATGACGGCGGCGAAGAAATCAAATGCTTTATCGGCAGCATGACAGATCTTGAAGATGTTATCGCGATCACCGACGATTCTCCTGTCGGTATGGCGGTTATGGGAAAGAAAAAGGGTGACGAGGTTATCGTCAACGCTCCTTCCGGTTCAAGAAAGATAAAGATTATCAACACCGAATACAAGAAGAACAAGAAAGATTCCAAAGAGAAAAAAGAACCCAAGGAAAAGAAAGAAACCAAAGAAAAGAAAGAAGCCAAAGACAAGAAGGATACGAAAGCTAAAAAGGAGAAAAAATAATGTCCAACGAAAACGGTAATCCCAACACCAACGCAGCCGAGGAGCTCCAGGACGTCAATTCTCTCAGACAGATCAGAATTGATAAGCTCAGCGCTCTTCAGGAAGCCGGGAACGATCCTTTTGAAATAACCGTTGCGTATCAGGATACTCATTCGGCACAGATTAACGGCAATTTTGAAGAATATGAAAACAAGGATGTCTGCGTCTGCGGAAGAATGATGAACCGCAGAATAATGGGCAAAGCGAGTTTCATTGATATATCCGACCGTGACGGAAGAATCCAGAGTTATGTCGCCCGCGACAACGTGGGAGAAGATACCTACGCCGCTTTCAAGAAATGGGATATAGGCGATATTATTGAAATCAAGGGTTATGTCTTCAAGACAAAGACCGGTCAGATAAGCGTTCACGCAAACGAAATCAGACTTCTCTCAAAATCCCTTCTTCCGCTTCCCGAAAAATTCCACGGTCTGACAGATACAGACACAAGATACAGAAGGCGTTATCTCGATCTCATTATGAATCCCGAGGTCAGAGAAACATTCTTCAAGCGCTCCGCCATCATCAAAGAAATCAGAAATTACCTTGACGGTCAGGGCTTCATTGAGGTTGAAACCCCGATGCTTGTTCCCAACGCCGGAGGAGCCGCGGCAAGACCTTTCGAAACTCATTTCAACGCTCTCGACGAAGACGTGAAACTCCGTATTTCCCTTGAGCTTTATCTGAAGCGCCTCATAGTCGGCGGCCTTGAAAAAGTTTATGAAATCGGCAGGGTTTTCCGCAACGAAGGCGTTGACACAAGACATAATCCCGAATTCACTCTGATGGAACTCTATCAGGCATATACCGATTACAACGGAATGATGGAACTGACCGAAAACCTCTACCGCCACCTTGCGGAGAAGGTTGTCGGCTCAACCCTGATTTCATATAACGGTGTTGAAATGGACCTCGGAAAGCCGTTTGAAAAGCTGACGATGGTTGAAGCCGTAAAAAAATACTCGGGCGTTGACTGGAACGATATAGAAACTCTCGACGACGCCCGCAGAGTCGCGAAAGAACATAATATTGAATTTGAAGAGCGTCACGCCAAGGGCGACATCCTCAATCTCTTCTTTGAGGAGTTTGTCGAGGAGCACCTCATTCAGCCGACGTTCATTACGGACCATCCGATTGAAATCTCCCCTCTCACAAAGAAAAAGCCCGGCAAGCCCGGTTATGTTGAGAGATTTGAGTTCTTTATGAACGGCTGGGAGATGGCAAACGCGTATTCCGAGCTCAACGATCCCATCGACCAGAGAGAACGCTTCAAAGCTCAGGAAATCCAGCTTTCAATGGGCGACGAGGAAGCCAACACAACAGATGAAGACTTCCTTATGGCTCTCGAATACGGTATGCCCCCGACAGGCGGTATCGGCTACGGAATAGACAGAATGGTTATGCTTTTGACCGATTCACAGGCAATCCGCGACGTTCTGCTCTTCCCGACCATGAAATCGCTTGACGCTTCTCCGAAGAAGGAAAGCAAGGATTCTGCCGAAGAAGAAATCAACGAAGTCATTGATTTCTCAAACGTTGAAATCGAGCCGCTGTTTGAAGATACTGTAGATTTCGAAACATTCAGCAAGTCGGATTTCCGCGCGGTCAAGGTCAAGGACTGCGTTGCCGTTCCCAAGAGCAAAAAACTGCTTCAGTTTACGCTTGATGACGGAACCGGAACAGACCGCACGATACTCAGCGGTATTCACGCTTTCTATGAGCCCGAGGAACTCATCGGCAAAACGCTTATCGCGATTACCAATCTTCCTCCGAGAAACATGATGGGTATTGATTCATGCGGTATGCTTCTCAGCGCGATTCACAATGAAAAAGGCGAGGAAAAACTGCATCTTCTGATGGTTGACAGACACATCCCCGCCGGTGCGAAACTCTACTGATATGAAAATATCGGTTGCGCTCGCGGCGTATAACGGTGAAAAATATATCGCAGAGCAGATTGAGTCAATTCTTTCCTGCCTTCGCGCAGGCGATGAACTGATTGTCTCGGATGACACTCCGCAGGGGAAAACGAAGGACGCCGTTTCCGCCTTCAGTGACAGCAGGATTCATTACATTGAAGGGCCGGGTCTCGGAGTCTGCAAAAACTTTGAGAACGCGCTCGCTCATTGCAACGGTGATATTATTTTTCTCAGCGACCAGGACGATGTCTGGCTTCCCGGAAAAACCGGCAGAGCCATTGAGGCATTTGACCGTGGAGCCGATCTGATACTGCACAACGCGCGTATCACCGACTCAAACCTTAATGATTCCGGTCAGACTGCATTTGATTTATACAGACCCTCCGCCGATTACGCAAAGAACCTGCTGCGCAACGGATTTGTCGGATGCTGTATGGCTTTCAACCGCAGGGTTCTCTCATCGGTCATCCCTTTCCCCGGGGATATTCCGATGCATGACTGGTGGATAGCGCAGGTCTGTTTAAAAAAAGGATTTAAAGTTTCGCTGATTGAAGAGCCGCTGCTGCTTTGGCGCAGACACGGTGAAACCGTCACCGGCAGAGCTACTTCTCTCAAGGAAAAAATCCGTTTCAGAATAAAAATGATTGGCTGTCTTAAAACCGTGTGCCACGGAAAGGATCAGTAATGGATGTTAAAGTAACCGGCTGTATTGTCACTTATAATAATATAAGGACAATAGAAACCGCTGTAAGGACTGTTCTGGACAGTACAGCGTGCGGTTTCCGTCTTTATGTCGTTGACAACGGCTCAACTGACGGAACGGTTGAACTTATAAGGGATAAATTTCCCGGTGTGACTCTTATTCAGATGAAATCAAATGTCGGTTTCGGAGCAGGTCACAACCATATTCTCAATATGCTTGATTCCGACTATCACGCAATCATAAACCCCGATGTCATAATCAAAGACGACATCATTTCCGATATGGCTGCCTATCTTGACGGGCATCCTGACGTCGGAATGCTTTCTCCCCGGATACGCTTTCCCGACGGGCGCCCGCAGGTGCTCGGAAAGCGTGTCCCCAAGCCGCAGTATCTTATTGCAAGCCGTTTCAGAACCGAAGTACCCGGAAAGCTTCTGAGAGAATACGCGATGCTCGACGAGGACTTATCGGTTCCCCGTGAGATTCAGAACGCGACAGGGTGTTTTATGTTCATCAGAACATCCCTGTTCAAACAGCTTAACGGCTTTGATGAAAAATACTTTATGTATTTTGAAGACTGCGACCTTACCAGAAAAGTCAACGAGGTCAGCAAGACCATATACTACCCCGACGCGACGGTTTACCACGAATGGGGCAGAGAAAGCAAAAAGAATTTCAGACTTACACTCATTCAGATAAAGTCGATGTTCAGATATTACGAAAAGTGGGGAATCAAGTGAAATACCTGAGGAATTTCTATAAATACAGAGGCCTGATGTATGAGATTGTCAGAAAAAACATCAAGCTCCAGTACCGCGATTCGGTTCTCGGAATGTTCTGGACCTTTTTGCAGCCTCTTCTGACGACGATAATTCTCGTCATTATTTTCGGAAATGTTTTCGGTAAATCCAACAAGGGAATCGTCAACTATCCCATCTATCTTCTCTGCGGCCGTCTGCTGTATGAGTTTTATTCGCAAAGCACAAAACGGGCGATGCGTTCAATCAGAAACAGCGCTTCGGTCATAAAGAAGGTATATGTCCCGAAATATATTTATCCCATATCAAACGCTCTCGCAAATTTCATAACTTTTCTGATTTCGCTTTCGGTTCTTGTTTGTTTCGTTCTTTTCTTCAAGATAACGAATCACAATCCGCCGCATCTGACAAAATTCCTTGCTCTTGCGCCGGTACCGATAATAATACTGCTTTTCCTCTCGGTCGGAGTCGGTCTTATTCTGAGCACGCTCGACGTGTTTTTCAAGGATATAGACTACCTCTATGAAGTCTTCTGTCTTCTGCTTTTCTATCTGACTCCGATATTCTATACAGTGGCGTCTCTGAAAATTACCAACCCGGTTTTCAGATATATGCTTTACGCAAATCCGCTGTACTCAATAACGGAAATGTTCCGGTGCTGTGTGCTTTACGGCAGGATGTTCAGCATTAATCACCTGCTTTATTCGGCGGGATTCGCCTTTATGACCTGCATTATCGGACTTTTCATTTTCTATAAAAAGCAGGATAAATTCATTCTTCATATTTAAAGAAAGAAGTTTTATATGAGTAAACCCGCAATCGTTGTTGAAAATATGAGTATGATGTTCAACCTCAACAATGAGAAGGTTGACAATCTCAAAGAATATTTCATAAAGCTTGTTACGAAAAAGCTTCATTTCACCGAATTCTGGGCGCTCAGAGACATCAATCTCACGGTTGAGAAGGGTGACAGAGTCGGCATACTCGGCTTTAACGGCGCAGGCAAATCCACTATGCTCAAGGTGATTGCCGGAGTTATGAAGCCGACCGAAGGGACCGTAAAGGTCAACGGGGTTATAGCTCCGATGCTTGAGCTCGGCGCCGGCTTCGATATGAACTACTCGGGTAAGGAAAACATCTTCCTCTACGGCGCGACAATGGGTTATTCGAGAAAGTTCATTGAAGAAAAATACGACGAAATTGTCGCTTTTTCCGAGCTTAAGGATTTCATTGACGTTCCGGTCAAGAACTATTCTTCCGGTATGAGAGCGCGTCTCGGCTTCGCGATCGCGTCGGCGGTTGAGCCGGAAATTCTCATTCTCGACGAGGTGCTCTCCGTCGGAGACGCAAAGTTCAGAAAAAAGAGTGAAAACAAAATCCTTTCAATGTTTGACAAAGGAGTTACTGTTCTTTTCGTTTCACACTCCGTCGATCAGGTACTGAGCATCTGCAACAAGGCAATCATACTTGACCACGGCAGAATAATCGCTCAGGGTGAAGCGAAGGAAATATGCGATAAGTATAACGAAATGGTAAAGGGGAAATAAAAATGGTTTTCGCGGCAATATTTGCAGGCGGCAAAGGAAGCCGTATGGGCAACTCCAACACGCCCAAGCAGTATCTTGAATTAGGCGACAAGCCGATTATAATACACACAATCGAAAAATTCTTTGTCAATGACAGCATTGACGAAATAATAGTCCTCTGCCCCAAGCCGTGGGTAGTCCACACGAAAGACCTTATCAGAAAGTATCTTCCGTCAGGCAAAAAAATCACGGTTATTGAAGGCGGGGAAACAAGAAACGGCACTCTTGAAAACGCCATTTCTTTCATAGAAACAAATTATCAGGTTGACGACAGCACAATTATCGTCACACACGACGCGGTACGTCCTTTCCTTACTCACAGAATCATTGCCGAAAATGTGGAAGCGGCAGCGAAATACGGCGCGACAGATACCGTTATTCCCGCGACCGATACCATAGTCGAAAGCAATGACGGAAAGATGATTTCCTCAATCCCCAACAGAAAAATGATGTATCAGGGTCAGACTCCGCAGTCATTCAGACTGACCGAGCTGCGTGAGGTTCTCTCCTCGCTGACCGAAGACGAGAAGAGCATTCTGACCGACGCGTGTAAAATATTCACTCTCAAAAACAGACCGGTCTTCCTCGTTGAAGGCGAAGTTTTCAATATCAAAATTACGTACCCGTATGATTTGAAAATTGCAAATACCCTTTTGAAAGGCAAAGATTCAGATGATTAATCAGGTTTACAGACTCGTTGCTCCGGGAATGATTGAAGTCGCCTGCACTCAGCCGGATCTGACAAAAGACGTTTTACTGCGTCCTTTGTACCTTTCGATATGCAAGGCAGACCAGCGTTATTATCTCGGAAACAGAAGCAAGGAAGCGCTTAAAGCGAAGCTTCCCATGGCGCTCATTCACGAGTGCGTAGCAAAAGTTATCTCAGACCCCACGGGTCATTTCACACCCGGTGAAATTGTCGTTCCCGTTCCCAACACTCCGACCGAGGATGACGATGTTATCGCGGAAAACTATCGCACAACAAGTCATTTCTGCTCAAGCGGATATGACGGATTCTTCCGTGATTATGTGGATATAAGCGGGGACCGTCTTGTAAGAGTTCCCGGTGAAATCGATCTCAAAGTCGCCTCCTTCACCGAACTTATCAGCGTCGCGGTCCACGCAGTTACCAGATTCGAGCGTTTTTCGCACAAGAGAAAGAATGTTATCGGTATCTGGGGCGACGGCAATGTCGGTTACATAACCGCTCTTATAATCAAAGCGCTGTATCCCGACACAAAGCTTTATATTTTCGGAACGGTGTATGAAAAGCTCGGCTACTTTGCTTTCGCCGATAAAACTTTTCATGTTGAGCATGTTCCCGCCGGTCTCAGGGTAGATCACGCGTTTGAATGTGTCGGCGGAGAAGCATCGAGACCCGCAATCGCCCAGATTATCGACCACATCAATCCCGAGGGTTCAATCGGTCTTATGGGTGTCAGCGAAAACTTTATCGGAATAAACACGAGAATGGTTCTCGAAAAAGGGCTGGTTCTTTTCGGCTCAAGCCGCAGTGGAGTCAAAGACTTTGAGAGAACGCTCCAAATACTTCACGATAATCCCGATATTCCCTCATACCTCGAAAATATTGTCGGCGACGTCGTTACAGTCAGAACAATTGAGGATATTCACAAAGCGTTCAAGCTCGATATCGCCCGCAATTTCGGAAAAACGGTTATCAAATGGGAGAAATAAATATGGAATACAGACTTTCCGTTGTCATTCCCGCATATAACAGTGAAAAAACTCTGCCCGAGACCATTGATTGCATTCTCGGGCAGTCCTTGCGTAAAAACGATATACAGATAATAATTGTCAACGACGGCTCAACAGACGGCACCTTACAGGTCATCAAAGACTATGCCGGAAAGCACGAAAACATTAAAATTGTTGACAAGGAAAACGGCGGTGTTTCAAGCGCAAGAAATGCGGGTATCGAAGCAGCGGAAGGCAAGTATCTCGCGTTTCTCGATGCCGACGACCTTGTAACTCCGGAAAGCTACAAAAACATTCTGGATAAAATGGATTCCGTAAACGCCGGTATAGCGGTTTTTAGAATGTGCCGTTTCGGTTTCGGAGGAAACGAATTTAATCCCGTTTGCGAAAAACTCGCGAAAAGCGATGATATTTCACCTTACGATTTATCGCTGATATGGAACTTCCTTATCGGAAACAAAGTATTCCTGACATCAATGGTAAAGGAAAGCGGAGTGCTGTTTCCGCCGACAAAATACAGCGAAGACGGCGCTTTCATAATGTCGGTGATAATGAAAATGCAGCCGAAAATCACGGGCGTTTACACGGCGGTTGAAAAATACCGCAGAACAGACCCCGCCGAATTCCGCTCGGTTTCGCAGTCAATAAGGACCGAGCTGATAGAGGATTATGAGAAATCAATGCAGATTATCCTTGACTGCGTTAACGCCTCTTTTGAAAACGGATACGGAAAAGGCGTTGACAAAGAAGAATATTTACAGGAAATTTACCGTAAAATATGCAGCACATATATCAATGAGTTTTACAGAAAAATCTGGCATTCCGATGAAAGCGACATTGAACTTGCCGGGCGGTATTTTTCAAAGTACTATAACCTGCTGACCGACACAAACAAAGAGAAAACGGCTCAGGATGATATCGGAATCCCCCCGTTTTCAAAAAAGGAAACCGCCGGGCATCCCCTGCTGAGCGTCTCGGTTAAAAAGCCCTCGGATGACTTCACCGCTTCTCTTTTTAATCAGAATATGGTGATGTTTGAACTTATTACTCCGAATCCCGGAAAAACAGACTTTCCTAATGTCAAAAGCGGAGCGCCCGCAGGAAGATATAAGGTTTCTTTCAGCGGCAGAAAGCCGCTTGACCCGAGAGTGCTCAGGGTAATGGTTTTACTGCGAAAAAAAGCGGCTCTGCCGATGTTCATAATAAAACCCGCAACATTTTTATTATTAAAAATCAAGGATTTGATTAACAGATGAAAACTTTGATTTACAAGCTGTTTGCCCTGATGTTCAACATCAGCCGTATTCTTCCCGTAAAAAAGAACAGAATAGCGCTGCTGGCTCCGCATCCGGTCAGCAGTCACGATTCGCTTGACGAGCTCGGAAGGTTTCTTGAGAAAAAAGGCGGATATGAAATCAGACTGATAAACGTACCGAGAAGCGGCGCGGCGGCTTTTCTTGATTTTTTCATTAATAAATCAAGAATACTCGCCACTTCAGGATTCGTTTTTCTCAATGATAATTTTATGCCTATGGCTGACCTGCATTTTTCACCCGACGCCGTAATCACCCAGCTTTGGCACGGCGAAGGCGCGTTCAAGAAATTCGGCCTGCAGACCGCTCTCGATGAAAAAATCCGCAAAAGAGAAATCAAAGGCGCTTCAAAATTAACCTATATCGTCTGCACCTCATCCTCGGTGGCGGAAATCTACGCGGAAGCTTTCGGAGCGGATAAAAGCAAGGTTCTGCCTCTCGGTTCTCCGCGTATTGACTGTCTTCTGTCCAACCATGACACTGCTGAAATCAGACGGAGTTTTGACGAAAAATTCCCGCAGTGCAAAGGCAGGAAACTTGTGCTTTACGCCCCGACTTTCAGGGATAGCCCCGAAAGGGACAGGGCGCTTACAGAAAGCATCAATACCGCTTTGTTCAAGGAAAAACTCGGCGATGAATATTCTCTGCTCGTTAAGCTTCATCCCCGTATTCATTCATCTGAGGTCCCGTCGGGAGCCGTTGACGTTACCGGCTGCGACATTTCGGATCTGACTCTTATCTGCGACATTCTCATCACGGATTATTCGTCGGTTTGCATGGATTTCGCGCTGCTTGAAAAGCCCTGCATATTCTACGCCTTTGACCTTGACGAATATGAAAACGAGAGGGATTTCTGCTTCGGTTACAGGGATTATGTTCCCGGTCCGGTGACGGAAAGTTTTGGTGAAACCGTTGAAGAAATAAAAAATCTCCGGAGCAGCGGCAAAGCCGCGCGCTTCAGAGAATTGAATTTTGATTATATTGATAATAAGAACTGTGAGAGAATATACGAGAAGATTATCAAAGCCAGCTCCGTATAAGCTCCGCAATACGCTCTGTCGAGCGCCCGTCACAGGCGCTGAGCTGTCCGTTTCTGAATTTTTCCATTTTTGAAACGGGCGGTTTTTCTTTTGCCTTTCTTATCATACCGGGTAACTCTTCCGGCTTTTCACAAACGTCGCCCGGCAAATCGTCGGGAAACCGGATGTAAAATCCCCTGTTGTATTTTTCAAGATCCGGGCAGTAGAAAACGGTCGGCACTCCGAGCAGAGTCGCTTCATACACGGTTGACGAGTAATCGGAAATATGCACCGAAGCTACTGACAGAAGCTCGGCTGTCGGAACAGAAGTCATATCCTTAATATTCGGATAGTTCTTTTCCGTGAAGCAGGCGGATTCAAGAGGATGACGGCTGATAATGAATACTTCGTTTTCTCCGAGCTCCTCCGAAAGCTTATCCCAGTCAATACCGGGGTTAAAATGCTCGGTTACTCCGCCTGTTTCCCTGAAAGTCGGGCAGTAAACAAACAAAGTCTTTCCGCTCAGTTCCGAATATGAAGAATAAAATTTTTCCCGCAGCGTTTGCGGAGAGTTAATAAGGACATCGGTTTCCGGCATCCCGAGAGGCAAAACAACGGACCTGTCAATCCCGAAGGCGCCGGCATACGGCTCAATACATTCGGGGCCTGTTACCGCGACTGCCGAATACTGGCTGTGAGCGCGCTTTTCTTCATCCGCCGAAAGATAATAATCCGCGTCAAGCCCGAAACGCTTGAACGCGCCGCACCCGTGCCATATCTGAATCAGACGCTGACCGTCTCTCAGTTTCAGCGCCCTCATATAACGGCAGTAATCATCCGTAACGATAACTTTGCTGGTCAGAATAAGACGGTACGCTTTAACCTTAAGAAGATTGGAATGCTCAAGTTTATGGGCGAAAATCAGCTTTTTGCAGTCGAGCGCGTCATACACCGCCGCGGCGTTGCCGGCAAGACTGCCGTCTGATCTGATTGTATAGAAAAGCACTCTGTCTTTTAACGGAAGCAGACCGCAGAGCCGCACCCAGAAATGATTCAGAAAAGTCAGTATCTTTCTGCGCGTTTTCACCGATATCAGCTTTTTGATTAATTCTTTCATAGTTTTCACCGCGGATATTATACAATTTTTTATATATTATTTCAATATATTAAACAAAAAATAACACTTGACCGTTGAAAAAAAGATTTCATTATGATAATATATTCTAAATTTACAAATCTCAGAAGGTATCCCAATGGAAAAGAAAAAAGTATTGCTTATAGTCAATCCCACAGCGGGAAAAAATAAAAGCCGCGCCGGCACATTTGATATCGTGAACAAGTTTTCGTCAGCCGATTATGATTTCACGATAAAAACCACCACGTGCCAGGGCGACGCGACCAACATAGTAAAAAACTATATTGAGGATAAGGATATGGTCGTCTGCTGCGGCGGCGACGGAACATTCAACGAAACCATCAACGGCGTTATGTCGCTTTCAAGACGTGTTCCCATCGGCTATATCCCCGCCGGCTCCACCAATGACCTCGCTAACACCATCGGTCTTCCTCTTAACATCAGCGATTCAACCGACACAATAATCCGCGGCAACACCAACCAGTATGATATCGGTCTGTTCAACAACAGGTTTTTCTCATACATCGCGTCATTCGGTGTCGGCACCAACCTTTCATACGAAACACCGCAGAAGCTCAAAAACGTATTCGGCCATAACGCCTATATGATAAACGGTTTCGTTCTCAGACTCATTCCAACTCTTAAGAGCATAAAACCGATACACATAAAAATCGAATACGACGGAAAATCCCTTGAAGACAATTTTTATTTCGGCTCGATTTCAAATTCCACCTCTGTCGCGGGAATGTTTCACTTCAGTGAAAACGACGTCAAACTCGACGACGGAAAATTTGAAGTCCTGCTTGTCCGCGGCCTTAAGAGTCCGCTTGAGAGTTTCGCGCTGCTTAAGCAGGTCAAGAGAATGGATTATGACGGCAAAAAGATAATCTATCTTAAATGCTCAAATCTGAAAATGACATTTGACAAAGAAGTTCCGTGGACACTTGACGGTGAATACGGCGGAAGTCATAAGGAAGTCCGTTTCTCTGTTCTCAACAGAGCGATTGACATTATTTCAGACCCGAATAAAATTTTCATAGGCGAAGCGCTCGATATCCCCGTTTATCACGCGGAAGAAAGCGAAGAAAATGAGCCCGCCGAAAAAGTTTCGAGATTCAGGATAAAGAGAGACAGGAAAACATCGGCAAACACGGAAAACGAAGAAGCCGAAGAAACAGAAATCAACGAAAGCGAATCTGAAGAATGATTCGCTGTACATTATGCCGCCATTCCGGGCGGCATTTTTACTGAAAGACGGTGAACGGATGCTGCAATTCATAGCCGGTACATCGGGTGCCGAAAAAACAACCGAAATAACACGTATGATTGATACACTCTGCGAAAACCCGAAAACCGGGATTACTCTTATAGTGCCCGAACAGTTTTCCTTTTCAGCGGAGAAAAATCTGCTGACGGTTACAGGCGAGAGAAAAGCCGTTAACACCGAGGTGCATTCGTTCACATCCCTTGCCGAAAAGGTAATCGGCAAGCCGGCGTTTTATGAGCGCCGCCGTCTGAGCGAATCCTCAGCCGCTGTTCTTATGAGCATGGCTCTCAATGAGAAAAAGCCGGAGCTGAGGCTTTACGGCAAACACGCCGACAGGATATCGACCGTCAGAGAGTTTATGTCGCTTTCATCCGAATTCAAGCAGAGCAATGTTTCAAATGAGCAGATAAAGAATCTGATATCCGGGCTTGACGAATCAGTGCTTAAAATGAAACTGACCGAAATAGTTTCCGTGCTTGAATGTTTTGACGCGAAGGTCAGCGAAAGTTATTTTGACCCGGATACCCTTCTTACCGCCGTACTCGGCTCCGCGTCCCTTGACGCGTATTTAAACGGCAGGACCGTCTTTATCGACTCATTCCGCGGCTTTACGGCGCAGGAATATGAAATCATACGCCGCATAATGATGCGCGCTGAAAACGTCTATATTACGCTGCTTTCCGACAATCCCGCGCAAAGCGTAAGAATCGGCGATGTCTTCGCGAAGACCGGTAATACCGCTTCAAGGATTATGAATATCGCGAAGGAAACCGGTACCGAAGTTGCAGCGCCCGTGATATTGAAAGCGGACGCTTTTGAAAGATATAAAAACGCGGAGCTCGCTTTTCTCGAAAAAGAACTCTTTTCGGAGAGCGGCGCCGTTTATGAGGAAAAATGCGAAAATATCAGTCTGTGCAAGGCGGCGGATATTTACACGGAATGCGAATATGTCGCGGCTCAGATAAAAAAACTGATACGCGAAAACGGTTACAGAAACCGTGACATCGCGGTTATATCAAGAAAAATCGATGTCTATGAATCTCCCCTGCGCTCCGCTCTGAAGAAAAACGGAATTCCCGTTTATGAGGATTACAGAAAACCCGTTGACACCTCCCCGGTTATCAATATTATCAGCGCGGCGCTCTCGGCAATCAAGACGGGATATGACACCGACTCGGTCCTCCGTTATCTTAAAACGGGGATTTCGGGTCTGTCCGATTATGAAGTTACACTGGTCGAAAACTACTGCTATGTCTGGCAGATAAGCGGAAGCAAGTGGAAAACGGAGTGGACAGCCAATCCCGACGGAATTGAGAAAACAGATGAAAGCAATCGCGAAATAATTGAAAAGAAACTCGCGAAGCTCAATGAAATCAGGCATAAAATACTTGACCCGTTTGAGGAGTTCCGCAACACCGTCAAAGGTGGAACGGACGGCTCAACGGCGGTCGGCGCGCTTTGGAAATTCATTGAAAAAATAAATCTTTCATATAATGTCACGTCACTCGCCGAAAAGCTTCATAACGACGGCGAGAGCAACGCCGTTATCGAACTTCAGAGAATGTGGGATACGCTTATTTCAATTCTTGATGAAATGGAAACGGTTTTAAGGGATAAAAAAGTCACCCTTTCCGTATTCTCGGATTATTTTGAAATGATGCTCTCGTGTCAAACTGTCGGCAATATCCCGCAGGGACTCGACGAAGTCGTAATCGGTTCGGCTGACAGAATCCGTCTGAACTCTCCGAGGGCGGCGTTCATTATGGGCGCGAACGAAGGAGTTTTTCCGCCGGAAATGAAAATCACTTCTTCGCTGACCGCGAAGGAAAGAGAAGAACTCAGAAATCTCGGAATCAGTCTTTCCGAAACCGGAGAATGGAAGCTTGCGGAAGAGCAGCTGATTATATACAGCTCTGTCTGCTGCCCGAAAGAGAAGCTGTTTATAACATGCAGCTGCTCCGGACCCGACGGCAGAGAGATGCTGCCCTGCAACTTCTGGTACGGCATAAAGAAACTGTTTCCCTCTCTCAGGGAAAAGGATGCCTCCGACCTTGATCCCCTTTTCTATATTGAAGGCGACGAACCGGCATTTGAACAGTTCGCGAAATCCGGAAACAGCGAACTGCGCGAAACTCTGAAAAAATATTTTTCCGAAAAGCCCGGCTATTCGGACCGTCTTAACGCGCTTGACAGAGCCGCGCATCTGAGACAGTTTGAACTGACCGGCAAGGAAACCGCGGAAAAGCTTTTCGGAAAGTCAATGCAGCTTTCCGCAACGAAAATAGAGAAATTCTACGGCTGTCCGTTTTCATACTTCTGCAAATACGGATTAAAGGCGAAGCCGAGGGCAAAAGCCGATTTTGACAATCTTCAGCGCGGCAATATAACTCACTATGTTATGGAGCATCTGCTGTCGGCATACAGCCGTGAAGAACTGTCCGCGATGAGTGAGGAGGAGCTGAAGAAAGCGGTATTTGAACTCGCAGACAAATGCCGCACGGATTTGTTTTCCGAATACAGTGACAACAGCCGTTTCATCTATCTTTTTGATGTGCTTAAAAATTCCCTGCTTGAAGTCGCGAAGCGGCTTATTGAGGAGTTTTCACATTGCGATTTTATTCCTGTCGGTTTTGAAGTTGAAATCGGCGAGGGAAAAGAAGTCAATACTTATATTCCCGAAAACGGAAACGGTGAAATCGGAATAATCGGAAAAATCGACCGTGTTGATATTGCGGAAAAAGACGGCAGAAAATACCTGAGGATAATTGACTATAAATCAAGTCAGAAGGAATTCCGTCTAAGCGATGTGGTCCACGGCATAAATATGCAGATGCTGATTTATCTCTTTACTCTCTGGGTAAACGGCAGCAAAAAACACGGTGACGGAATGGTTCCGTCCGGCGTGCTTTATTACAACGCGGCAAATGCCGTTGTTTCGGCGGATCTCATCTATAATCCCGAAACAATAAATGAAAAAAAGAAGAAAAAACAAAAGATGACGGGAATCGTGCTTAAAAACACCGAAATAATTGAGATGATGGAACATGACGCCGGCGGCAACTATATTCCCGCGGGAATTGACAAAGACGGCAAAATCACGGGCGAGGCCATTGATATTGAAGCTCTGGGCCTGCTTAAAAAGAAATGCGACCTGATTATTCTTGAAATGGCAAAACTGCTTTCGCAGGGTTGTATCGAAGCGCTGCCGACCGAAAGAGACAGCGCCGTTCACCACAGATGCGACTACTGTGATTACAGAACGGTATGCAGTTATGAGGAAGATATAGAAAGACACACATATCTCAATAAAAAGACAGAAGAAGAAATCGAAATTCTTAAGGAAGGAGCCGAGGACAATGGCAATACAGTGGAATAATAACCAGAAAAACGCCATTGACGGGCGCGGAGGCACAATGCTTGTCAGCGCCGCCGCGGGCTCCGGAAAAACCGCCGTGCTCGTGGAAAGAGTTATTCAGCGCCTTCTTGATAAAGAAAACCCCTGCTCAATCAACGAGCTGCTGATTGTTACTTTCACCAAAGCCGCGGCTTCCCAGATGAAGGATAAAATATCCGAGGCGCTCGCGAAAAAAGCAAGCGAGGAGCCGGACAACAAAGCGATTAAAAAGAACCGTTTCCTGATGCCTTATGCGAATATAGGAACGATAGACTCTTTTTGCATTGAACTCGTCAGGAATCATTTCCAGTTTCTCAATATTTCACCCGACTTTACCATTGCCGATGATAACAGCGAAAAGCTGTTTGAAAACGCCGCGGTTATGAGCGTCATAACCCGTTTTCACGATGAAAAGCCGGAGGAATTCGTAAGACTCAACACTCTTATTAACGACAACAAAGATGACAGCAATATATCTTCGCTGATAATCGAATTATATAAACTTGCGTCGGCTTATCCGTTTCCCGATTCAAAACTTGAGTCGTTTTATGAAAACTATTTATATGAGGGCTCTTTCGCGAATTCTACTTTCGGAAAATATCTTATTGAACAAGCGGAAAAATATACAGATTCATGCCTTGAAAAAATTGATATCTGCTTAAAAAGAATCCCGTATTCATCCGAAAAAATCAAAGAAAAATTTTGGAATGTGTTTGAAAATGACAGGCAGTTGTTTTTGAACTTCAAATCCGTTTTGTCAAAAGGCGTCTGGGATGACATCTGTGAATTTTACCGTACGGCATCCTTTGAAAGAGCAACTATAAGCAAATGTACCGATGTGGATTACGGTTTATTTCACGGCACCAGAGGTTACAGCCGCAAAACCGACAAAAACTCTTTTTCAAAACAGCTGTATTATTTCAATATAGGCGAAGAAGAAACGGAAGAAGCCGGAAAGAATCTCCGTGACGCGGTCAGGACTCTGATTGACGCTGTTCACGCCTTTTCCGCTGAACTCCGGGCAATCAAGGATGAGGAAAATTCCTACTCGTTCAACGATGTTCTTCACTTTGCTCTTACACTGCTTGTTGAAGACAAAGACGGCGCCCCTGTTATAACCGATACAGCCCTTGATTTAAGCAAAAACTATAAAGAGATACTTGTTGATGAATACCAGGATGTCAGCAAGGCGCAGGATATGATATTCTACGCCCTCTCCGGCGGCAATAAAAACAGATTTATGGTCGGTGACGTGAAGCAGAGTATTTACGCTTTCCGTCAGGCAATGCCTGAGGTTTTCACAGATCTGCGAAAGTCCATGACGGATTATAACGGTAAAGACTATCCCGCAAGAGAATATCTCAACTGCAATTACAGAAGCCGGAAAGGTATTACAGACACCGTCAATTTCATTTTTTCCCAGATTATGCGCGAAAACACAGGCGGAGTGGATTACGGCGAAGGTGAAAGACTAGTTCCCGAGGCCAAATATCCCGAAACGGATGAGCCATGCACCGAAATCTGTCTGGTTTCCTCCGATGAGAAAAAAGACAGTCTTACCGTCCAGGCGGAATTCGCGGCTAACCGCATACTCAACGCGGTTGAAAACAAAATGCAGATTACCGGCTCAGACGGCAAACTCCGCGACGCCGGATTCAGTGATTTCTGCATTCTCTTCCGAAGCGGCAAAAAGGCCGTCACTCCTTTTACGAAAGTATTTGAAAAGTTCAATATACCGTTTGTTTCTGATAACAAATCATCTTTTCTTCAATCGCCGGAAATCGGTTTTGTTATTTCGCTTCTCAGAATTATCAACAATCCGACGGACGATGTGTCAATGCTGTCGGTACTGCTGTCCCCCGTTTACGGCTTCACGCCCGACGAGCTCGCGACTATGAGAACGGAAAACAGCCGCGGCAATATTTATTCCTGCGTTGTAACCGCCTCAGAATCCGGAAATGAAAAAGCCGCTGCTTTTCTTAAATCACTCGCAGCGCTCAGAAGAATATCCCTGACTTATTCCGCGGGCGAATTCACGGCGAAAATAATTGATGAAACCGGTTACAGAGCGATTGTATCGTCAATGAAAAACGGCGAAATAAGAAGAGCAAATCTTAATTCATTTATCAATCTCGCAAATAATTATGAGCAAAACGGTGTTAAAGGTATCTCGGGCTTTGTAAGATTTCTCGACAAAACGGAAGGTCAGGATATAAAGGCAAACACGAATAACAAAACCGACTCCTCAAACGCTGTTAAAATGATGACTATTCACGGCAGCAAGGGTCTTGAATTTCCCGTTGTGATACTTGTAAACAACGAAAAAGCGTATAATGATCAGGATTTGAAAAAAGCAGTCATTCCCACAAAAAACTGCGGGCTCGGTATGAAATACATTGAGGACGGCGTCAGGTATGACACCTTATTCCATTGCGCGGCAGTCGAAGAAAAGAAAAAAGAACTCTACGCCGAGGAAATGAGAATTCTCTATGTTGCTCTTACAAGGGCAAAGGAAAAAATGATTATTGTTTCATCGGAGACGAACTTTAATAGTTGGAAAGTTAATATTATCAAAGGCACGGACCCCGATGAACAGACAATATTCTCACTTAACAGTCACGCGAAACTTATCCTGACAGCGATGATGAAGCATCCCGACGCTCATCTGCTGCGTGAAAAAGCGGGAATTGAAACAGATGTTCACGAGCCGTGCGAATCGGCTGTTACATTTGAAACTTATACGCCCTCAGATGAAGAAACCTCTGCCGCGGAAAAAGAAGAACAGAAATTTGAAGTCAATGATGAAATGCTGAATGAAATAAAAGAAAGAATTTCATTCGTTTATCCTTATGAATCTCTTAACGGCATCACGGCAAAGCAGATTGCGTCAAAACTTGAAAGTAACGAATTTGACAGAACGTTTTTTGCTTCATCAATACCGTCATTCGCTTCAAAGAAAGGTATGACTCCGGCTCAAAGAGGTATCGCCATGCACAGATTTATGCAGTACGCGGATTTCGGAGCGGCAAAAAGCAATATTCAATCCGAGCTTGAGCGGCTGGTAAATGACGGAATGCTTACACAGGAAGAAGCAAAATCCATCGACATTGCCGAAGCGGAAAAGTTTTTCCTGTCGGATACCGCAAACAGGATACTCAACGCCGACAAGGTGTATAAGGAATATTCTTTCACCTCGCTTGTTCCTTTAGAGGAATTCAGCGCAGACATAGACGCTCAGCAGGCGGCAGGCGAAAGCATTGTCATTGAGGGTGTGGTTGACTGTGCCTATGAAAAAGACGGCAGACTGACAGTCGTTGATTTCAAAACAGACAGGGCAAAGACGCCGGGTGAACTTGTTTCACATTACTCCGGCCAGCTGAACATATATAAAAAATGCCTTGCCAAGGTTCTCGGCAAGGACAGCGCAGACGCGTTTATATACTCATTCGCTCTCGGCAGGGAAATAGAAATACCGTAACAGATAAATAAAAAAATGAATAATGATTGTTTACGGAAAAATTTGCAATTGCGACCTGTAAAAGCCGATTCCGTAAAGTCTTCATTATTCATTCTTCTGCCGCCTCGCGCAATAAGCGGCATCTGGTGCCGGTGACCGGACTTGAACCGGTACGCTGTTGCCAGCGAGGGATTTTAAGTCCCTTGCGTCTGCCTATTTCGCCACACCGGCGCATTATGGCGGTGGAATATTATTATAATTTATCACTGCGGATTTGTCAACTCCTATTTTACTGCGTTTTTTGACTATTGTCTTGATTTTAAAACAAATATATGTTATAAAATATTTAACGGAAAAATTATTTTATTTAACGGAGGTATTAGCATGAACAAAAAAATCAGCACCCGAATTTTAACTTTAATTCTTGCCCTGCTTATGATTCTTTCGGCGGGTCAGAGTGCGCTTGCTTTTTCGGAGTCTTCTCCCGACGCCGTTGACCGTGAAGCGCTGAAAGCCCTTCTTTACGAGAACTTTCTTACATGCACGAGCGCTGTTGATATTCAGTCCTTCGCTCTTGCCAAAGGAACCGAAAGCAAGGATCTTATCAAAAGTATAATCAGCGAAATAACCGCTGAGGATCCCGAAATATTCCATCTCGACTCGTCAATCGGTTATGATATAGTCAGCGGAGTATATTCAAAAGTTAAATTCGCTTATAAAATGGATAAGGCCGCTTACGACAGCAAGGTTGCGCAGTGCAGAACCGCCGCGGACGAGCTTACAGCCGATATCAAATCCGCAAGCCTGAGCGAAGCCGACAAAGTTCTGCTCGCTCATGACAGAATCGCAAACCTTATGGATTACAATAACGCAGCCGCCGCCAATCCGGCAAGCGCCACACCCGATGATTTTGAAATTACAGGCGCGTTTATCAAACATCTCGGTGTCTGCGAAAGCTACTCAAAAGCCTTCCAGTATCTTATGATTAAACTCGGAATCCCCTGCCGTCTCAATCCGAGCAAGGAAATGGGTCATATGTGGGATATAGTCACCGTTGACGGTAAAGACTATCATGTTGACGTTACAAACGATGACCAGGATTCGGGTTTATTCCATGATCTTCTGCTCCGTTCAACCAACGGCCTCAGAGGTGAGATGAGCGGTTTTTACAACCACAATGACTATGACAAGACCCCGACCGACACAACCTATGACAATTACTACTGGAAGAATTCCAAGAAGCAGTTCCTTCTCAAGGACAACCTTGTATATAACGAGGATTATCCCACCGGAAATCCCGACCACACTCACAGTTTCAAAGAAGAAATCATTAAGAAAGCGACCTGCACTGAAAACGGTGAAAAGAAATTAACCTGCTCCTGCGGTTATTCAAAAACCGAAATAATCCCCGCCGCCGGTCATAAATTCGGCGCGGCAACCAAAGAAAATGAAAAGCCCGCCACCTGCACAGTTGACGGAAGCTATGATGAGGTTGCCACCTGTTCAGTCTGCGGAGAAACAATCAAAACAACCAAAACAATTACCGCTCCCGGTCATAAATTCGGCGCGGCAGTAAAAGAAAATGAAAAACCCGCTACCTGCACAGCAGCCGGAAGCTATGACGAGGTTGCCACCTGCTCAGTCTGCGGAGAAAAGACCAAAACGACTAAAACTATCCCCGCTCTCGGTCACAGCTTCACAAATTATGTTGACAACGGCGACGGAACCGAAACAGCAAAATGCGACAGATGTGACGCAACAGATAAAAGATCATCAAATCCCGCAGCAAATACAAAGATCAAAACAGGCAGCGGCTTACCAATCGGATATAACGAAAGCGTTCATATTACCGCCACCGCAGAGAATCTTCCCACAAATTATAAAATTGTAATCTGCGACAAAGACGGCAAAAAACTTGCAGAAAGCAAACCCGGTGAATCAAAAGTTGAATACAAATCCGGCAAACTCACCGCGAACACCGATTATTTTGTCAGAGTAGTTGATTCAAAGGGCAACACTGCAAAAGACGGCAGTGGCAATTCAATCGAAAAGAAAATTGCTATTGAGGTCAGCGGCGGTTTCTTCCAGATAATCATCGCTTTCTTCAAGAGCCTGTTCGGTCTGCTGAAAACTTACGATATCGGTTAATCATAATCAATAATTCTTTATCCCGCCGGATTAACACGGAGGAAAATATGATAAGAGTTCTCGTATATAACGAATTCCGTCACGAAAAGGATACGACCTGCAAAGCAAGCGAAATATATCCTCTCGGAATTCATACCGCGATAGCAGATTTTCTCGGCAAAGAGGAAGACATAACCGTAAACACGGTTACGCTTGATAATATCAGGGCAGGCATCACTCCGGATATTCTCAAGGAAACCGATGTTATAATCTGGTGGGGTCATATGGCTCACGACGAAGTACCCGATGAGGTTGCCGAAGCGGTTCAGGAAGCCGTGCTCAACGGTATGGGCGCTGTATTTCTTCATTCCGCCCATAAATCCAAGCCGTTTCTCCGCCTTATGGGCACAAGCGGCTCGCTGACCTGGCGTGAAAGCGATGACCTTACAAGAGTATGGGTCTGCTCTCCGTCTCACCCGATAGCAAAGGGACTCGGCAGATATATTGAACTGCCCGCCGACGAAACCTACGGCGAGCCGTTCGGAATCCCCGCGCCGGAAGACACGGTATTTATCAGCTGGTATTCAGGCGGTGAGGTATTCCGCTCCGGCTGCACATTCCGCAGAGATAACGGCAGAATCTTCTATTTCCAGCCGGGCCACGAAACCTACCCGACATATTATAATCCGGAAATACAGACGGTTATTAAAAACGCTGTACGCTGGGCTGCTCCGTCTTACCGCTGTGATGACATAATGGACTGTCCCCATCTGCTGCCGGTAAACAAAGAATAATGAAAACCGGACTTGTCTCGGCTACTTTCCGCAAGCTTTCTCCCAAAAGAATCATTGACCTCTGCAGGGAAGCGGAGCTTGACGGAATTGAATGGAGCGCCGACGTTCACGCGGTCAATCCTTTCGCCGCATCGGAGATTGCGGAAAAAATGAACGGCCTTGAGGTCATCTCTCTCGGCAGTTATTATAAACTCGGGCAGGGTATGGACTTTATCCCCGTTCTTGAAACCGCGAAAAAAATCGGGGCGCCGAATATAAGAATCTGGGCGGGAACAGAAAACCCGGATGCAGTAACAAAAGAAAACAGGGCAAAACTTGTTGAAGAGGCAAAAAGGATTTCCTTCCTTGCCGGCAATGAGGGAATGACATTATCGTTTGAATATCACGGAGGAACCCTTACAGCCAATCAGCAATCCGCTGTTTCTTTGATTGAGGAGATTAACTCCGAAAATGTCCGCCTTTACTGGCAGCCGCTTGATTCACTTGAAAAAAGTGAAATGGCGGATAATGTCAGGGAACTCTCAAGCAGGAATATTCTGCTTAATCTGCATGTTTATTACTGGGTTAACGGAAACAGATTTCCGCTTTCCGACGGCACGGAATACTGGAAACAGTGGTTTGCCGCGGCGGAAAAAACAGCAAACGCGGCTCTACTGGAATTTGTAAAAGACGACAGTGAGGCACAGTTTCTTAAAGACGCGAAAACACTTAAATCACTTATAAAATAAGCAGGAGCGGGATATTCCCGCTCCTCATTTTATTTAATCACGCCGAATGCCCTTCCCTGATATTCATTCAGGAAATCTTCGGCGGTCTTTCTCATTTCCACCGAAACCGTGTCGCCGTCAAAGGCAAACACCATATTCAGTGTTCCGAAATATATATCAATAATCTGAACCTTGACGGTCAGTGAGTATTCGCTCATCCATACTGCGGAAGCGGCGCATTTATAGCGGCGGTTTCCGGGAACATTGCCGATTTTATCGGCGTACCCGTCCTGCTCAAACTCTGAAAAAACATTTTTCCCGAAGCCGAAACGGAGTTTCTTCTCTCCCTGCGCGTTCTCGTAATAAACGCACCCTTCATCGCCTTCAAAGTGCATTCTCATTTTTTTCCAGCCCATCGGGTTATCTTCGAAATAATATGTCCTGCCCTCTGTCTGAGAAGCGGCGGGCGATGACGTTTCTCCGACCGCGACGGCAAGTCTGAGATCGGCAGTCGCTTCTTCGAGCGCCCTGACATCTCCGGTAACAGCTTCAATTTCGCCTTCCTGCGCGGGATCGACAATATATCTGAAAAAGCTGTCAAATATCAGAGCTTTGGCATATTCTTCCTTTCCCTGGTTGTCGCTCTGAATAATCAGGATGAGATCCTTATCGGGAACGCATATCGCGTACTGACAGCCCATTCCGTTGAAACTGAAAGAATTTTCAAATGTTCTCCAGATGTAATAACCGTAACCCTGTGTTGAGAACCGGTCCTCGTTGGCAATGTCGTTGCGCACAAGAGCGGAAGTCGCGTCAATCATATACTGCCTGTCGATAATCTGCTCGCCGTTCCACTCTCCGTAATTGAGAGTAAATCTCGCTATTTTCAATAAATCAAGCGATGTGCAGATTACGGCGCTGTCACTCCAGGAATGCCCTCCCGGGCACTCAAGACAGTAAGCTTCCTTGGAAACGCCGATTTTATCAAACAGTTTTATCCTGAGATAATCCATAAGCTTCATACCGCTTATGCGTTCAACAAGCGCGCCGATAACGAACGTTCCCGTGCTGTCGTATCTGAATATCGTGCCGGGTCTGATTGCGGGCCACGCGTCATTATCAAAATAAACGCGGAGTCTGTCCGGACTGTGAAACCTGAACCAACCCGGATCGCAAAGAGCCGTTGTCATAGTCAGCATATTGCGGATAGTCTGTTTTCTCAGATAAGGATGAGTTTTCTCCGAGATTTTATCGGGAAAATATTTCTCAATCGGATCGTCAAGATTGATGAGCCCTTCCTGAACAAGAAATCCGACGGCAAGAGCGGTTATGCTTTTTGATACGGAATACTGACGGTGAAGAAAATCCTTGTGAAACGGCTTCCAGTATTTTTCAAACACAATACTGTTTCCCCTTGCGATTATAACCGAGTGCGTTGAAAGACGGTTTGACTCAAGCGTATTGATAAATTTAAGGATTGACGATGAAGCGATACCGCATTTTTCGGGAGAGACATAATTAAACATATCTTTTCATTTCCTTTTCAGTCTTTTAATCTATTATACAGTAAAAACAGAAAAAGTAAAGCCGCAGTAAATACCGCGGCTTTACAAATCTATGGCTCAAAGTATGTGGTTAGTCATCGCTAACTGTATATTTACCATAATTATCCGCTTTTGTCAAGAGATAAACAAAAATTTCCACTGTATCGCGCAAAAAAACAGGGCGGAAATCCGCCCTGTCAAAAAGCATATTGTTTATTCTTCTTCCTTGCCGACTGCGTAAATCTCCTCTTCCGATGCTCCGGTACCCGCAAGGCGTTCTCTTTCCTCAAGAACACGGATAACTTTTTCGTGCTTTTCGTCTGTATAATCCCAGAACAAAAGATACGGAATAAAGCAGAGAATGTGACCCACCAGGTCAAACGCGACACCGATTACCACGCACTTTGCCCTGATATCATCCATAAAGAGGATGTCATAATCGGATGTGAAGCCGACGTGATAAAACAAAACGGGAATAATAAGACTGATGATGGCTGAAAACGGGCCTGTAAACCAGCCGACAACACCGGCATAGTTTTCAAGACGTTCACCGCTCAGGTACATCTGATAATCATTGATACGCACGTTCATATCGCTGTCGGCAAGTTTGATTGCGGAAGCCAGCATATCCCCGACACAGATTGATATCAGCATCACAAGACCGCTCATAAAATAATTGTTTTTGAAAACGGTGCAGGCAATTATATAACCTGCGCTCTGCCCTGCGAAAACAAGGCGTTTGAAAACAACAAGAGTCTTATACTGGAATCTCTTTCTTATCCAGGGAGCGAGAAACGCTCCGGGGTTTCCGACAAATTTAATGATATTCTGAACAATAGCATAAATAAGGCCCTGCTCACGCCAGGTATAAATCAGGACTATGTCCTTGATGGCAAGACTGCCGTTACCCAGCGCGTCAATCATTCCCGAAATCGCGTTTATCCAGCGGTACTTGTTTTTGATTACGCCGTCAATACCGTCCCAGAACGGAATATATTTTTTCTTTTCGACAGGCGGCTGAGGAATTCTCTCCTGAATATTGCCGAGTCCCTTGAACATTATAACGGTGCAGAGAACCGTCATAACCGGGATGATGTATTTAAAAGTATTGATATTGGTAAGACCGCCCGTATATGCCGCCGCGAGCGGAAACACGGTATCGGTAAGCAGGGAGTTAAACAGATGGCTGAGTTTTTCGGGATAGCATCTGACTATCATTCTCTCGTGAGCGTTTGGGGAAATAAGACTTGAAATGCATCCCGCGCCGCCCGTGTAACCGAACATTCCGTAAAGTGAAAACAGAAGATGAAGCTGCCATATACGCTCGGTCAGCGGCTTCTGATAAATCGGAAGCCAGCAGATGAGCAGCATGAGAATCATACAGGGCAAAACATTGGGATAGGCAAACAGTTTGTATCTTCCGAGTTTAGGAAGCCATCTTTTTCTGATGAAAATGTTTCTCGCTCCGCCGTATCCGGTGACAAGCCAGTGCGCGGCGAATATTTTCAGAACGCTCTTCATATTAAGCCCGGCAAGCGACTCCACATATCGGGTGACAAATGACGGGAACACGAGGATTTCGGAAAAATCGAACACCAGAAACAGAATTCCGATTATCGTAAAGAACAGATAAACCGTGTAAAAAATCCGCTCCGTTTTTTTCGGTATGAACCCGAGGTTATCGTTTATAATCATATTGATTATGCTCCAGAAATAACCCTGAATCATAAAGAACGCGCCGATAACCGAGAAGGTCAGCACCGGAATCTCATAATAGAATACAACGAGCCAGCATCCGACTCCGAACGAGAGAAAGCCGAGCACACGCTGAAGGGCGTAGTCTCCGCCGACTCCTATGAAAACGGAAAGATATTCTTTATAAGGAACATATTTCCCTTTGGGAGGTTCTGTCCAGTGTTTGCGGGCATTGCCGATAAACTCTCCGAAATTGAATTTCTTCTTTTCATCTGACATTACTCATCACTCCCTCCCGTTTCGTTTTCATTTTCAGGCGTTTCCACGGTATCTTCCTCAACGGAACCCGCGTTGACATAGGACCTGTGAATTCTTTCTTTTTCTTCCTTGTTTCTCTGAAGCCGCGCTTTGCCCTTCTTCGTCATAAGGAAATCATCCTTGAAGAGATTTCTGATTACCTCGACGTCAACAATCTCAAATCCGGGAACAAAGACAAAGATTATCAGAATAATAACCGCCGTTCTGTTCATTTCGGAAGTGTCTGCGGCGTTGCCTC
>JAEEGL015433725.1_pt1 | contig 26723 bp, 31 predicted proteins | sample 9134231 | NCBI WGS metagenome assembly JAEEGL01 (sample SAMN16246548, study PRJNA631951) | gut metagenome | biome: gut microbiome; feature: rumen; material: fiber-attached | host: Bos | place: Iran: Karaj | collected 2018-10 | reverse complement strand
GCACCCTCTTTTTTGCTGCAGGAAACAACGCATAGATTTTGGTTTCCAATACTTCATATAACGGCAACGCCGACGGGTTCTTATCAAAAAACAGCAATGTATCAGTATCCACTATGATATCACCTCTGTAAAACCCGATTTGTCTTAGTCGACAAAATCAAAAGTTAATATGCCTTTCCATGTTAGAGATAATCATACCAAAGCATATGTTCCCAGTCAAACAGAAGCACGCGAGGGAAGCCTGTTTCGTGGAATCACACAGCCGAATATACTGCTAACAAATATGAATCCGGGTTCGGATACGAATCGATACGCTCCGCCAACATAAAAACCCTCTCCCACAAAGGGAGAGGGTTTTTATGTTGGCGGAGCGGGTGGGAGCCGAACCCACGTACCCATAAATACACTAGTCACACTATTACAATATTTTACGCATGATAACTTGACCGTTTTCTCTCGCAACCTCGACGAATCCTGCTTTTTGATAAAGCCGGACGGGACCTTGATAATCAAAGTCATCACGTTTATCCGATACTTTGGCATATCCTTCAACAGCTACATACCCATTTGATTTTGCATCATTGCAGACTCTGTCAATAAATGCTGAAGCTATACCCATGCCGCGGTATTCAGGGGCAATTTCAAAACAAACAATAGAAACGGTTTTCCCGCAAGTGTTATTTCTCGCAAAGTCCGGAACAAAGCCAGCATAGCTTTCTATATCAGCAGCATTGCACCATCCGATCGACTGATCTCCGTCATAAGCCAGGTATCCGTGAATCATGTTCCGGTCAAGCATCTCTGACGCATATTTGCGTAGCGTTTCTTTCACGCCGAATGATTTGAACTCACTGATCATCTTTTCAATCTGCTCTTCTTCCTGATTGGGAGAAGTACAATAACACGGCCCGTTTGGATTGTTATCTGTAAATGCACGATGATCGAAAAAGTCAAGGTAATCCGCATTCAATTCAGAGGTCAATGGCCGAATGACAATTGTTTTCATCAAATATCCTCCATATGAAAAATTCCGATGGGCCTTTATGCGACAAAATCAAAAAATGGTGCTGCAAAAATCTGTGATTTCCTGCATTCTTGGAATAAGGTCTTCTTTGTGTTCTACAGAACATAGGCCAAGATGTCCCGATGGGACAATTTCCAAATGCCCGAAAAAGTGTTCAAGGCTCGAAATAATCCTTTCGCATTCCTTCATGCCTGGGCCGGTCCTCAATGCAATAGAATACCCCTTCTTCCCTGTAGCAATCGTAGCGTGTGGTTCGTGGGTGTTGCACCAGGGTGTACATCTGTCAATGAATGCTTTGAACTGGCCCGGGATATCTGCCCAATAGGAGGGAGATACGCAGATAATGATATCTGCCAGATCGAACTCCTTCATGATAACGGGTATGTCATCATTCAGGACGCATTTCGCAGAAAGATGGCAAGACCGGCATCCTTTGCAGAAAGCGAACTGATAGTCATCGATGCAGATGCTTTTCACGGTCATTTTCTCAGCCAGCTGTTCTGAGACAACATGAACAATTTCTGCGGTTGCACCGTTTTTTACCGGGCTGCAGTTGATGACAAGTGTCTTCATCTGGTTCCTCCTCGACAGCAATTTCAAAATATAAACCTACAAGTCAAATCCGCTTTTCGAACCTGAACATTCCTTCCGGGAATTGTTCATCCATTTCTTCTCCGCGATCCGGATCATTGGGATCCGGATGATGGCTGTTGAAAAACTCCACAATGTGGAAACCGCAGCGATTCACATAGAAATGGATATTCCGCTTTTCAAAATACGGTGTGACCGTTTCCCAGACCCTGACTTCCGGATGCAGTCTTTCCACCGCGCACCAGGCGGCATATCCGATTCCCTTGCTGTGAACACGCGGTGAAACAAACAGGATTTCAAGATCACCGCGGTCACCGTCGACTTTGATGATCACACCGCCGACAGGCTGACCATCTTGCATGATCCTGTAGGCTTCGCCGTTGTCGATGGAGTGCTCAATCGTCTCCCGGGAAATGATCTCGCCTTCCTCTTCAAAATGATCATCCCGGCAGCCGAATTCTTCCAGTGCACCGTAATTGAACGCTTCCTGATTGTCCAGGATAAATTGCTCCCGGTCATCAGATGTTAATGCGAGAAGTTTGATATCCATTACTGACCACTCCATAATCAAGAATTTAAAAGTTAATGTACCATTACACGTCAGAAATGATCATAACAAAGCGTATACTTCCAGTCAAACAGAAGCAGGAAAGGGCGTAACAAAAACAGCAACGTTTTCTGAAATGTTTTTCACGAGAGAAAAATAGTGCCCAGCCAGACGATAGCCATCCCTGCTTACTGCAAGCGCACATGTCTTTTTATCCGGATACTTACTGAAATACATGTCAAACAATTGTTTGCTGATATTCCGGCCGCGATATGCTTCCTGAATCACAATTGACACAGCGTAATAGTACTTGGATTCCTTCAGGTACATATCCGGATTGATACCCAGATCATCGACGAGTACACCGTTCAGGATCGTGTCATACAGTTCTTTGCGGACAGGCATTGCCACAAAATAACCAATGATCTTTTCATCATCCATGGCGACAAAAGCAGAATGCCATGGTTTATACCTGGAGAGATACCAGTCGATGGGACCGATGTTCGGATAGAACTCCAGATCGATCTTTCGGATTTCCTCAAGTGTTTCTCTTGTCAGGCTGACTTCTTTGACTGTAAGCATCGGCGATTATTCTCCTTGTCCTGCCGTGTGATGGTAAGGACTTCCCTGAACAGCATTATATAACCAGAACACCTGATTACTGCATTATGAGCCCTGTATTGATTCCTGCAGCAAATCAAAAAGCAGATCTGTCAAAGGATTATATCGTGATTGCTTTGGGCAGACAAACAGGATTTCCGTTTCCAGACTGCTGTCAGCAACTGTCCGGTACCATATGTCCCGGATCGCCTGGACCATGGAATGCGGAAGAAGCGCAAGACCGATTCCGGATTGTGCCATAGACAAGGCTGTCCTGGCATCATCACAGACGGCCTGAATGGAAGGCGATACGCCCTGACTGATAAAAGCGTTGTGAAGAAAAGCCTCATACCTTCGATAGATGATCAGCGGATAATCCGCCAATTCCCTGATTGAGGTTTTTTCATCAATACAGAAACCATCGATGTTGCCGACCGCGATAAAGGATTCCTTCCGAAGAGAGCGGACGTCCAATTCGTGCAGCCGGAGCGGGCTTCGCAACAGCGCACAGTCCAGCATGCCCTTATTCAGCATTTCCCGCAGCGAGAACGAAGTGGCATCGGATATTTCAAAAACCAGATTCTCTTCCATCTGATGAAGCCTGGTCAAAACGGGATTCAGCAGAAGCGATGTCGAAGGAGTTACGCCGATGCGCAGTGTTTTTTTAGTACCTTCTTTTGACACTTCCCTGGAGACAGCACTTTCCAGTGACAGCATAGTTTCAGCCCGCTCATAAAGCAGCTTTCCGGCAGATGTCAGTTCGATATTCTTCTTTCCCCGATGAAAGAGCGTTACGCCAAGCTCCTGTTCCAGCATTTTCATATGGTAGCTCAATGGCGGCTGGGAGAGATTCATTCGCCTTGCTGCTTCGCTGATACTTCCTGCGTCAACCACTTCCCGGAACATGCGCAGCTGCCGGATTTCCATATTTCATTTTACCTCCTGACTTTGTCCATATAAATATACTATGGATAAGCATCAAAATCAATATTTTACAGATATATTGATCTCGGTTATAATGCTGGCGCAGGGGCGAGAGGTAATCAAGATTCGCCGGACCTGCGGTTAACATTCAACGTATCGCTGCTTTTCTGCAGTGCTTTGAACAAACAGGGAGGAAATGAACATGAAAAAGGGTATTGGAATTGCTGTTATGAACTTCGTCGGGAGCGCTGCGCTGATCGGCCTGCTCGATCTGCTTGCCGCCCGCTTCAGCTTTGCTGCTTTCAGACAGATTATCAGCAGGCCCGGCCATATCGCCTTTGCCTGCGTAATGGGGCTGGTCCTGGCTGCCGGCGCTTTTGTCCTGCCGCGTCATAACGCACAGAATGACTGATGGTATTATAGTCATTATTCATCAACATGACCGGGATGCATTCCCGGTCTTTTTTGTTTCCGGTCAACTGCAGCCAGGGTTTATCCATCCTGCATTATAAGCAAAGCCGGTCATGTGACTGACCGGCTTTGCTGGATTATATCCCGATAACCGGAACCGGCTGTTTATGGCACCCGGTTCATTTTTTCCTGACATAGATCAGAACAAAATTCAGGATCTGATCCAGCCCTTTGCCCAGAAATTCCCTGTCGCGGATTCCGTATTCATGTTCCGTATCAAACCATTCCTGCCAGGCAATGTCAAAGCACTCGGCTTCCTTTACCGTGATTTCACAGGTGTCGCCGCATTCTTTTTTCAGGAGGTCTTCCCACCATGCGGCCGTTTTGAAGGTCAGGGAATCATCGCCTTCGGCCCAGGTTTCGAATATTTCCTTCAGCTCTCCCTGCGGCTGTGTTTTCAGTCCCGGGATTACGATCATCACACAGCCGCCCTTTTTAACAAACGGGAGGATCTTATCTGCAAATACGCCTTCTTTGCACCCGAAGTAATGATAGGAATCAACACTGACAATGGCATCGAAATAGTTATGAGCGAAGGGCATATCCATGGCATCTCCATGGATGGGTATGATTTTGTCCTCCAGGCCATTATCCCGTATCCTCAGGTAGTTTTCTGTTGCGGGGATCCAGAGATCAAACGCGTACACATCCTCGGCATCCGTTTCATTTGCAATAAACAGCGAGGTCAGGGCATAGCCGCATCCCAGATCCAAGGTCCGGTTAAAGCAAACACTTTCAGGCCTCCTGCGGATCAGTTCATCAAGCAGCCTGAACGAGTTGGGGCCCATCAGGTATTCTTTTGTGAAATACTTCTTATACTTTTCTATATTACTCATGCGTGCCTCCATCAGTTCGGGCATGTCTTACTGATCTGGTTTTATAATCCCTGTAAAAAGTCCAGAATCCTGGCATTAATATCCTCTATCTGATCTCCTACAAAATGGGGATGATGGCCACTGCCGATTACCCTGTAGATCTTTGCTGAAGGAACTTTTTCCTGCATTTCTTCACAAGTACCAAACGGGTCATGTTCTCCATTGATGAAAAATGCCGGACAAGTGATGTTCTGCCATTCGGCATCTGTCAGACTGGGATGCTGCTGCCAGTCAGCCACTGTGTTTTGCAAATAAGCCTGCCAATTTCCCCTGTGTGCGTCATAATGCCTGGCTTTCATATCTTCGATGAAATCCATCTGACCGTTCTTCAGCAGGTTTTCCGGCAAAAAGACTTTCGCTTCTTCTGCCCTGGGATAAGCAGCGCCTCCGATGGTAATCAGGCTCTTTACTTTATGCGGATATTTCGCGGCCATATAGCAGCCCACATAGGCACCGCAGCTGTAGCCAATTATATGCGCCTGGCTGATTCCCAGTTTATCCAGAAGCATTGCCATGTCATCAGCAATCATACGACTGTTCCATGTAAGATCATCGCATGTGGTCCGGCCATGACCACGGAAATCAGGATACAAACAGCGATAATGACCGGAAAAGGGAAGGATTTGTCCGGAAAAGGCCAGTAATCCTCTGCTGAAATGGCTGTGCAAAAACAAAACGGGTTCGCCTCTGCCAAACTCTTCATAATACACATTTAATCCGTTTAATTCCGCGTAAGGCATATGATATTGTCCTCCGATTTTCTTTTCAGGTCCGTTATGATCGGTTTTATGAGTTGCTTTTCTCCGTGCGGTGTTCCGGTGCCGGGGGCTTTTGCCCCAAACGCAGCTGGCTGGTCAGACTTGCTCCGACAGACACTTTTTTTCCGTATTCGTAGTAGTTGAAAACATCCTCAAACCACAACCTGCACTGCTCTTCGGAAATCAGTTTTTCTTCATAAAAAGCTGCCTCGTCCGGCGCGTATATGAAAAGCAGGAAGGGCATTTCATACTGCAGGTTTTCAGGGAGCGCTTTCCACATATTATACAGGTTTTCTCCAAGAAAATGCAGCGTCTGGCCGCGCCATTTCTCCCGAAGGTACTGCATGACATACCTGCCGAAAACGTCGGGATCATACTTCGTGCCGTGTTCCGCCATGAACATGGTATGGATCACTGCGTCTTTCAGCGACATAAACTGCAGTTCCAGCATATCCTCCCGTCCCTGCAGCGTCATTTCGTTGAGCAGGTTCTGAAAAGACTCTCCGGTATCAAAACCATTTGTGTAGAGAATGGCAAGAGCATAGAGTTCCTCAAACATATGTTTTCCCCTGATGACTGCATATGTCCCGGCGGGAAACCATCAGCCTTTTACATATCTGATTTCCCGCTTGTTCCATCGCCTGAATATCTTCTCATTTCCGTCGAAACGGTAGTTGTTTTTCTTATAAAAACTGATGCCCATTTCATTTTCTTCCAAAACCCAGATAACATATTCCGTGCAGCCTTTCTCTTGCCCTTTCTGTTCAAAGAACTGCAGCATTTCAGAGCCGACACCCATTCTCACAAAATCAGGATCAACATAAATGAAATGAAGTTCAAAGGCTCCTTTTTTATCCTCATCTTCACACATGCCAATGCCCATCATTCCCTTAATGATTCCTGTGTCAGGATCTTCGTTTACATATAATTCAAACCGCTTTTCACTGATCCAGCGCTGGTAAACCGGAATACGATTCTCAACGGACATGTCTTTATATAAACACACATCCGCAACAGCGTTTTTATATGCGAACCGGCTGCTGAAAACCTCAATTTCAGCAATTCTGCCTGAATCATTGATTGTTGCCTCACGAATCATTTCCCGTTCACCCCACTCTGAAAAGTTATGTAATTAGTCAATCAGACTGCATTTGTTCCGATTTGTCCCATTCAACAAAACCGGAAGTTCATGTGTCGTCATGATATTGAAAGCGATTATACCAAAGCCGGTGGTTCCAGTCAAACAAAAAGAGGGGAGGCAGAGCATCGCCCTGTTTCCCCGTGCGTTCAGGTTTTGCGACCGGCCCGGTTACAGCAGCAGGCATGAGAGACCGAACAGCAGCAGGCTGATGATCATCACCAGGACAGCGATCCAGCAGCCAATCACATAGTTTGAATTCAGATTATTGACAAACTGAAGTTTGCTGATATACCACTTACCGGCCTGTTCTTCCAGTATGCCTGTGATCCTGATCGGAACACGAAAAACGAAGCGATCAAGCCTGATTTTTCCACGCAGGACAAAGTACAGGGCACTGCCTGCCCGGAACAGTGAGGTTTGTTCCGCATCAAGTGCCAGCTGTCCCCAGTATCGCCAGTCTCCCTGCAACAGGTGCTTTGCCTCTTCCCGGCCATGGAAGATCTCATCCGGGTTGGTTCCCAGAATCAGCATATTGTCCGTCAGCATGGTCTCGTCCATGCAGGTGTCTGCCTGTTCGGGATCGCGCTTATCGTAATAGGCTTTCAGCAGTTTCAGGGGACAGAGTGCAGCTGCCCGAAGTTCTTCCGGGAGTGTTTCACCGGCGATTTCGTGAGGACTGATTCGTTCCCGCCGCGCTTCCAGCCAGATATGGAAAAGGAGATACAGCAGAATCAGGAAAAAGAGTATGAAAATACCGCCTGTAATATACTGCATGATCAATCACTCCTGTATCAGAATAGAAGCCCTGTCAGAGAAGCTTAAATGCCATATCAAACATCTCTTTTGAATCAACCGCGTTTCTGATGTAAGTGGGATTATCCGGTTCGTACCGGACGTATTTTTCAACTTCTTCAATCAGCGCAAGATAGCAAACCGCAAGAGCATGCCTGATTTCTGTTTCCTCAGTCAGGAAGATTTTTTCCTGAGCCATTTCGTTATAAATATCGAGCTCTTTCGATTTGGCGGAAAGGGGTGCCTTTGGCCCGGGCCCGAGTGTTATAAAATCAGCGACCGGATCACCCCAGAATCCGCGTTCCGGATCTATCCAGCATATTTTGCCGGTTTCCTCATTATAGAGAACATTGCTGTCCCACAGGTCAAAGTTTACCATTCTGCAAGGCGCTGCGCTGAGCAGCTTTTCATGTTTATCAATGAAGCTTACAAACCTTTCTCCGTCAGGGGTGTCATGGCCAAGGCTTTTGCAGTCAGCGACCAGCATGAGAGCCATGTTTTTCAAAGCCTCATACCAGGAAGCCGTAAGCCCCGTCTGTATGTAGCCGTATCTGTCGTTTTTAATCCTGTGTATTTTAGTGAGCATGCAGATTTTCTGCCTTTGAACCGCTTCATATTCTTTGTCGGAGAAGCCTACCTCCCACAAGGGCTTTCCTGCCATCATCTCCATGATAAAACAGCTGCTTTTTATGATCTTTCCTGAAAAATCGGATACGTAGATTTCAGGGCAGAGAATGTCTGTCTTTTCATGCATCTGAGAATACCAGAAAACCTCTGATTCCATCATGCTTTTTTCATAGCTGAGGACTTTTGAGCCTTGCGGAGGCGCGATCTTTAATACATAGCTGACGCCATTATCGCATGTTAGTTTGTATGCCGCATTAAACTCTCCGTTTCCCAGAGAGACGATATCAAGCACATTACCCACTTTGTGAAAAGAAAACAAGGCTTTAATCTCGGCTTCAGAAGCATCATATTTTGTCTTGCTGATGATCATCATGTCACTTCCTCATATAGCAGTACGCAGTTTAAACAATCATATTATACAAAAGAGCGTCCGGTAATTAAAGATACCAGTGGTATTGACGGTATAAGCCAATAAGATACCAATGGTATAATCAGTGAAACCAGATTTTATCTTTCCAGAATGAATCGGGCTACTTTCACATTTCCGTCCATTTCAACAGACTGTATATCAAAGCCGCATTTTTCTGTATAAAACCGGACGTTTTCGCTCTTATCCACCGGTGTTACCAATGTAAATTTTTTCCAGCTGCCATATTGTGTTTTGATAAATTCCATTGCAGAGGTTCCGATTCCTTTGCCCTGAAACTCCGGAATTACACATAAACAGCCAACTTCATATATCCCGTCTTCGACCTCTTTGCAGGAAACACAGCCAACCGGTTTGCTGTCACACAGAATCAGGAATTTCGGATAATCAATGATAGACTGTTCCATCATTTCCTTAGTTCTTCCATAAGCAGGACATTCGCCATATCTGATATAATCGCTGTAAAAAGAAGCATTATAGATTTCCACAAGCAGCGCAGCGTCTGCTGTGGCCGCTTTTCTGAATTCAATCTGCATAAACAACAACTCCTCATCAATTATTTTCTGAGACATATGGCTGTCTGGTGAAACAGTTACAGGAATGAATGCGAAAAACGATCAAAGCCGTCTTTGACTTCCTGAATGCGATAAAGGATGAGGCGATCAAAGGTATCGTATTCCAGCAGGAAGCGAATAAAGCGAGCACCGAGATAATACCCGGTATCGCCATATCCCTCAAAGCTGACCCAGTCCCCGAAATAACGCTGGTTTTCCCGTGTCATGTTCTTCATGTCATTGCAAAACGACTTCCTGATCAATGCTGCGTGTTCATCACACCATTGTTTCCAGCCGTGTTTGTCCTGGTGGAAATAGGCGGGGTCCCCAACGATCTCCTGTTCGAAAACCATCGCGATCCCTTCTGTAAACAACTGCCACAGGAACTGATCCGATGATGACTCAAGCTTTCTGTGCAATACACCGTACTGATCCTGATACACGTGCCCTAATTCATGAATAATCAATCCGGTCATTGCATCCGGATCACACCAGTCAAGCTCTATGATTTTTTCTATTCCCAGCAGCACAGTGCGTTTTCCGTTAACTGGTATTACCCATCCGGCACCGTTGCATAAGCCCAGAAAGAGGATGATATCCACATCCAGGGTTCTTTGGAATCTTTCAATGATTTTCCTGTCCAGGTGTTCAGTGATATGGCGGAAGGAGTCAATTGCCTTTTCCCGTCTGACCGGATCCCGGATAACTGAATTCAGGACGGGAAGGATATCGTTTTGCCAGGAAAGGCCGGTGTTCAGCATTTCCTGCAGATCATTAAGGCACAGTTCCCCGGCACCGGGAACAGAACGGCCTATATAGGCTTTCCATTTTTCAATATCAAAGCATTCTGAGTCAAATGCGTTCAGCATTTCAACGGAAGTGTCCAGGATGTTCATGCTCGTCTCCCTGTCAACGGGTTATTGTCTTCACTGGCAATGCAAAATGGTTCCATCTTCCGGCCTGGTTCGGCCAAGCCGGGGATGAAGGACACAGAAGAGAAACGCACGGAGGATCAGATTGCGATTTCCGCAGAAAAAGCGACAACGGCGTCTCCGGTGATCTGAACCAGGACTGGTTTGCCGTTTTCTTTTTCAACATGGACACGCATGGTTCCGTCCCGTTTGATTGCCTCTCCCTGCATGATGCTGAAGTCAAAATACTTTTCTTCCGGGTTTTGCAGGATATTATAATGTACCAGGTAGGCACCCAAAGGCCCGTTTGCATTTCCGGTTACGGGATCTTCGGCGATACCGATTGCTGGCGCAAACATTCTTCCATGGACAAGCATATCTTCAGCGGGATTCAATGTGAAGACATAGTAGCCGTTGCAGCCGATAGCCGAACTGATTTCCGCCAGTTTCTGCAGATTGGGCTTTAAGCTGTGGAGCAGTTCATTTGAATAAATGGGCACCATAACCTTGGAATGTCCCGTTGAAGAAACAGCCACCGGGTATTCCCTGCAAACATCATCGATGGAAATGTTCAGGGCATCCGCGATCCGGCTTCTGATTTCAGGACCCAGATCATCAGACACGTCAGGTGTTCCCTGGGTCATTACAATTGAATAGTTATCATTGCTTCTGACAATATCGACCGGCAGTATGCCGGCTTTTGTTTTTTGACGAATACGCCGGCTCCCAAAGCTGTTTTCCAGCGCGTAAACGTAATGCGCCGCCACGGTCGCGTGCCCGCAGATCGGGACTTCTGTTGTGGGCGTGAAAAACCGGACTTCCACATCATAATCCGGAGAATCCGACTGAAAGATAAATGCCGTTTCCGAGTTGTTCAGTTCCCGGGCAATCCGCTGCATCTGCTCTTCCGAAAGGCCGTCAGCGTCCGGAACAACCCCGGCAGGATTCCCGTGAAAGCGGGCCCTGGTGAATGAATCAACCTGGTATATTCTGTATTTCTTCATGAATTAAGCCTCCGTTTACGATGCTGTGGTAATAAGTCATTATATCACTAAAGTTTCCGATGCCAAACCATGTGTTTCCGGTCAAACAGAAGCAGGAGCGGGAAGACTGTTTTGCGGGACATGTCAAAAAACCGGCATCCCCATAAGCGTGGATGCCGGCAATGCAGTGAATACAGTGTGAGCTCTTTATTCCACAGCAACAAAATCCATATCACTGATAAAGTCCACGAGTATCTGCACATCAGCGTCTGTGCGTGCGCCGCCGGTCATGACAAACTCCAGTTCATAGCTTTTGTAGATTGTATAGATGTCCACAAAGTTGGTGCCGGTTACTTTCAGCAGGCGGGTACCGTAGGCTGTGCTCAGATCTTCAAAGACGAGCCCTTCGTCCACTTCCCGGAAACTGTCGCGGATTTCCTCCACAACAGCTTCATCCACATCGTTAAAGCGTTCCACATCCGCATATTCTTCGTTATATGCGATGGAAACGGTTACTGACGGCCTGCCATCCCCGGCAGAGAGAAGTCCGAACATGTTCAGATCTGTACTTGAGACAGGCAGATAGGTATAGCCTTCCGGCATGGTGCTCTGGATTCTGAAGGCTTTCCCGACATTCAGAATACCCATTTCGGTTTTATCAGCATCTTCAGCAAACGCGCAGACCGCGCACAGGATTATGATCAGGCTCAGCGCCAGCGCTGTGATTTTCTTCATTTCCGTTCATCTCCTTCATCTTGCGCGTTCGGCTTACTGCACATAGCTCTTGTACACAAAACCAACCTTACCGGATTCCGGATCACTTACCTGATACCAGTCTTTCAGTTCAGCAATAACCGTCAGTTCGTAATTGGCAGGGAAGGAAGCAAGCGTCTCCGCAGATTTGCTGGGGAACCAGCGAAGATAAACCCAGCCGCTGGCCCGGGCAGGCCGGACGGTCACAGTGTAGGGAGTGACGAATTCAGCGGAAGCAACCAGCGTATTCAGCTGGGCCACGGTGGACGCATCCTTGGTGGAAAAAGAAGTATTTTTCTGCGCCGGGGCAGTGCTGGCGGAAGAAGTATATGGAGCGGGCTTCTCTTTCACCAGAAAGCGGTACATGATATAGCCGGTGGTGTTGCCGTAGTCAATCATTGCCCAGCCGTTCTGATGCCCATAGGTGATCACCTTCGTGCCGTACTTCAGGGAGCCGATGATATTGCTGTCATCTTCTGTGCTCATGCTGGAACGGACATTCAGGGGCTTGCCGTTTTTTGTATAGACATACATGTCTGTCCCCTGGGACTCGGATATGGATGCGGGAACAAGCAGTATCAGAAGCATGATTGCAAGCATCAGACTAAGTATCTTTTTCATCTGAGATTCACCCTTTCCATATGATTTTTGCAGGTTTTGATACGTTAACATTAAGCCCAATGGCAGAAAAAAGTCAAATAAACTTTTTTACTTTTGGAAAACCTGCAGCGTATCGAGAGTGTGATTTGTCCGGAAATTCACCTCTCATTATATATAACGACAGGATTTGTGGGCCTGTTCCTATTTCACCAGGGGCGGGGATCTCAGTCAAACCGCGAATGCTGGCGGCGTGTTATCAACATATTTGATGAAGCAGGCGGCCTCATCGTTTTCTGCCAGTTCCCGGAACTCATCCGCCAATTCCCGGAGAGTATGATCTTCCTACATCTGTATGGCCAGTGCGGCCAGGGTTTCGGCGTCTTCAATGTGTGCTTTCCTGATCATCGTTCAATACCTTCCTGATCAATTTCCGCTTCCTGCAGTTCCAGCAGCTTTTTGATGCCGAGCACCGTGGCAGGGATGCGGTCATTCGGCGCAAGGTTCGACAGGATCACAACGGCTGTCCTGCTTTCAGGCATAAACCCAAGATAGCTGTTGTAATGCCCTGTGCCGCCGTTATGCCAGATGATGCCGTTCTCACGGTCCATGATCCAGGCCATCCCGATCTCGTCCATCCGGATTCCCATGGCCTTATAGCTGTCCGAAGACGCATTGACGGTTTTCAGGCTTTGGTGGCACCGGGCAAACACAGGATGATCATCCAGCTGCAACTGCGCATAGCGCAGCATGTCTCCAATGTTCGATGTCACCGCGCCGGCGGACATATAGGCGTCGTTTTCCTGCCAGTTCCAGAGTTTTCCCAGATCGCCGTCCTGTTCTGAAATCTTTGTTGCGGCCATGCCAAGCTCTTCCTGAACAAATTCATTCAGCAGGGCGGAATAGTCTTTTTCATAGACGGCTTCCAGCACAAGGCCCAGCACCGCGTAGCCGAAGTTGGAATAGGTAAAGCCGTAACTGTCCTTGTTCATATCCAGGCTTCCGCATTTTTCCAGCACACTGTCCCGGCTGATCCCGAAAAAGCTGTTTTTCCCGGAAAAGAAGTTGCTGATCATCGGGGTATCAAAATAGAATGCCTTATATCCGGAAGTATGGGTCAGCAGTTCCGCAACGGTGGGATAACTTTTACCTTCGGGCAGGGACAGCCAGGTGCTGATGGGAGTGTCCAGGCTGATCCGGCCTTCACCGATGGCCTTGCTGACCAGGGCAGCGGTCATGGTTTTTGTCAGGGAACCGATCTCATAAGTGTGGACTTCCGCGGGAAGTACCTGCGCGTTTTCGCCATAGACGGTAAAGGAAGCCTGCCCGTCCCGGATGACTCCGACGGTGATCCTTGCGTCCGGTTTGCCCCGGGTCGTGTAGTTCAGCGCATCCTGAAAGGTCAGCCCGGGGACTTTTCCCATCTGAATCTTCCCATAGATCATCAGTCCGCCGAGAACCAGTGCTGCGCACAGCACGACGCATATTACAATCAGCATAATCTTTTTCTTCCTGCCTTTTCCTGTTTCTTTCATGCCAGTCTCCGTGCTTTCTTTCAGAAGGATGTGCTTTAAAACGGCCCAAGGGTACCTGCATTAACAGGTACCCTTATACAAGAAGGGGACGATATGGTTTATCCGTTATTCGGCAGCTTTTGCCCCAGGATGATCATGGAGAGGGGATAACCGCTGTGATCAAGCGCGGTAAACCCTCCGCTGATATCATGATCAAATTCCTGCAGTCCGGTCACGACAATCCCGTTGCCGCACATTCCCGATATGATTTCAGACATCGGATGGGTATAGTCGGTAAATGTCTTTGACCGGTATCTCTTCTGTGTCATATAGTACATGCCTTCATTGCCGGTCCATTCATGCTCAAAGTACGAATACACGCATGCCGTCGGGTGGTCCGGATGATACAGTTCTTCCCCTGCCGTGGCAAGCATATGCGTGCAGGGATGCTCTTCGTTGATCACAATGACAGCGCCCGGTTTCATGCATTTCGCGATAACGGCAAAGAAACGGTTCAGATCATCAAACCAGCAGAGCGCGCCGATGGTGATAATCACCACATCAAACATTTCCCTGTAGCGGTCGTCGATATCATATATGTTGACAGCCTCAAACACGCACGGGAGCTGCAGCTCTTTTGCCTTTTCATTGGCAAATGCCACCTGGTTTTCGGCAATGTCAAAGCCGACGCCCTGTTTTGCTTTCCCGCTCTTTACCAGGGAAAGCAGTTCGCGGCCGTTGTTGCAGCAGAACTGGCCGATCACTGCGCCTTCTGTACGGATCCGTTTCAGCGTGTTTTTCGTTTCTTCATTGAAAAACGGATACTCTTCATTCTGTATGCGTTCTGTAATATCAGCCCCCCAGGAAGCATCCCTGTTTTCAAAGGCTTCTTCCCAGGCGGCTTTATTCCCCTCAATATACTTGTCCATTCGGTTTTCCTCCGGTTGTGATGTGTTTCAAAATGGTTTATTTGTCAAAAGTAATTCTGTGCCGGCATATTTCGCTGCCGCCAAGAATCGTTGACAGCTGTTCAATAATGAACGGCCTGTCTGGAATGAGCGTCTGAAAAACGCATGTCATGCTCTGCTTTGAGCATGCACACAGATGGGCGGATTTAATTCCCGCATCTGTATGAACAGGGCACTCGCATTTTCTGAAGATCAGTTCATATACTTTGCCCGGTTCTATGATTTTACCGTCGACATTGTCAATTTCATGGAGCCTGGCAAAGAACTGATCAAGATCTCCGCCGCATTCGTCAAAAATGCCTTTGTATAAATACTTTACCACATCTTCCGAGCACCTTTTCGCACACCCTGCAAACAGGCAGGAGCATTCCCTGACGTCCAGGCTGTCAAGGCCCTGATCAAGGGCTTTGAACCAGTCTGTAAAAAATCCGCCGATACTCTTTTGTTCACTCATATATGCTGATTCTCCTCATCAAATGTTATTGCCGGAACCGGCAGGTGTCAGGGATTCGGGCAGCCAGTACACTGAATATTCTGTTTCAATCTCAAAGCCGAATTTCTGAGCCAGATGCCGGGAAATATCGTTCTGCGCGTCCCAGTGGACGGTGAATCCGCGCTGCATGCAGTCCTGCAGCATGCGGGTTACGCAGGCAGCAGCCAGCTTTTTGCCGCGATGGGCTTCTTCCGTGGACACATCCAGCTCCAGTTCGCCGTTCAGGCTCAGAAAGGAAGAGGCAGCGGCCACAATCTCCTCACCGTGATACACAACAGCTCCGGCGCCTTCCGCCTGAAAAGCCGGCCAGGAAGCATAGTTTTCCCCGTGGGAAAACGGATGCTTTTCAAACGCGGCCTCATCCATCCCGGCCAGCCGGTAACCTTCCGGAATCTCCGGATGATCCGGCAATATAAACCTGCACGCGGGTTTCATCATGGAACGGTGATACACTGCCGCATCCGGATACTGAGACTCTATATGCGCTTTCCAGGCCTCTGTAAGACATACCAGCGGCCTGACCCTGAAATGCGCGGACACCTCAGCAATGGATTCGGGTTCAGGTTCACCATCCAGATAAACAAACAGCGCGTCTGTGATACTGCCCTGGCTGAAATCCGTCCGTTTGCCGAACACGCCCTGCAGGGCAGCCTGATACAGCAGCGGCAGATTCATGATCCTTTCCGGATTGTGTTTTTCTGTTTCGTCGGGCCTGTAAGTCAGAATATCCATCTGGTCCTCACTGTTGCTTTGGTTTTACTGTGCCATATACGCGTAAAGGGTCACCCATTTGTTCTCTTCGCCGATGTTCCCGGCTTTGAATGCGGGTACACTTTTGGATGCCGTCAGAATATACCTTCCGTTTTCCAGCCTGTGCCGGTTCAGTACCTTGTATCCGGCCTGCATAGCTTCGGATTCCGGATCACACCCCAGCACCCGCAGCGCATAGAGGATCTGATGTGCTCCGATTTTGATCGGATCGGGCGGATAGAAGGTTCCCAGCATGACATCCACCATGGGGGTCTTCATATCGTCTGTCCGGTAGAAGATGTTTCGTTTCGTAAAATAATGAACCAGGGCACTTTCACATTCCGGCCGGTATCCGGCCAGGTGCAGTTCGGCGACCAGCAGGAGGTATTCCACGGTCAGCCTTGCGCAGCTTTTGTGGGGTTTGTTGGGATTGTTGATTTTTTTGTTTGTGCTGATGCAGCCAAAGCCACCGTCGGCCTTAATCAGCCTGAGGACACTGTCAATTTCATTTTTCACAGGATCATCCTGACCGTATCCCAGTTTGACAAGATTCCTGAGCAGAAGCGGTTCTCCGCACAGCATTTTAAACCCTGTGCTGTCGATCAGCGCAAATACCTCGTCATCAATATCTTTGCCGATATCGTCCCGTGTAAGCTCCCATTCAGCGAAGGCCATGATCGCGTCATACTTTGCCCAGGGTTTGTCTGTCCTGAGCTTTTTCAGCCCGCGCTCGTATACTTTGCTTTGCAGCAGCTGCCTTTTGCATTCAACAACCCGTGCATCATCTTCAGGCAGCTTTTCATACTCTTTCAGGGTCCTGAGCCTTACCTCAGGCGTTTCTTCCTCCAGCAGCCAATCCAGAATTGAATGATCCATGCTTTTCACCTCCCGGGTTGTCAGGCTTACGCCTTCTTTCTCACGGGGAAACAGATCTCGCTGACATAATTCTTTGACGCCGGATTTCCGGGCAGATAGTTTTCAATATCATAGTCGGGAACAAGTTCATAATCCGCTACAGGCAGCCATTCCCTGTAGATCTTTTCCCACATTTCCTGAATGGCATTGGGCATGGGGCCTACACATCTGAAAACGGCCCAGGTATGCTCCGGAATATGGAGAATTTCAAATCCGTCCGGAATAACAGCCACATCTGATGCCTTGCATCCGATTCCATAGGTGAACACATCGTCATCTGTTTTCTGCTGTGCGCACACACCGAGATAGCCCGGGATTTTTCTCAATTCCTTATCGGCAAAATATGCGTCCCAGAAAGCGGGTATTTCCCGGTCGCTTGTTTCCGCGTGAAAGTGCGCGGTATGAACAAGCAGGTCCACAGCATCCCATTTTTCAATTTTGTATTCCATAATACAGCCTCCGTTAATCGTTATCTGGACGGTATAACGATTCATGAACCGGATGGGACTGCCGTTCTTTACCTGCATCGGGGAAGAACCGTGAAACCTTGTAAACGCTTTGGTGAAGCTTTCCGGAGAATCATATCCATACTTCAGCGCAATATCGATGACCTTGCCCCTTCCGTCTGTCAGCTCCGCACCGGCCTGTGAGAGGCGCCGCTTCCGCAGATATTCAGCCGGAGACATTCCTGTGAGCAATGAGAAAGCCCGCTGGAAATGAAATGCTGAAAGATTCACACTCATGGAGATATCAGCCAGCGTGATGTCATCTGTCAGGTGTTTTTCCATGAATGTGATCGACTGATTGATCATCCTCACCCAATCCATCGTTATCCCTCCTTTCACAAATGATTATAGGTGCTGTATTACGGGAAATCCTGTTCCGGATTGCTCCGATTTGTCATGTTTCGACAACGATGAGCGGGATGCGGGTCTCCTCTGCGGTCAGCCCGGCGTGTCCGCCCGGCATGACCTGGGCCTCATAATGGGTGTTAAAGATCGAAACGGGCGAAACAGCGAGCGCCACGTAGTCCCCGATCATATCCGTGAGTCCCGGGCGGCCTTCGCCGGGCCCGAAGAGGTTTTCGCTGAGGACTTCCTCCTTTGTCAGGAGCAGGAAATCATCCCCGAAATTCTTCCTGAATATCTCCGGGAAAGCCTCCTTGCATTCTTCCTTTACAAACAGGTTCAGGGTGCGGGGTTCGAATGACGGCATGCGGACAAGGCAGTCCAGGACTTCGGGATAATCGAGCAGACACAGGTTTTTGCTGTCCATGTGGCTGTGATCGGCAGTGATAATCAGCAGCGTATCCGAAAGGCCGGAAGCAAGTTCCCGGATCTTTTCTTCAATGGAAACAATCATATCATGCGCCTGGGCACTCATTGTGCCGGTCCGGTGCATGGTTGAGTCAGGCTCATTCCAATACGCATAGATGAACTTTTTTCCGGGTTCATCGCAAAGCTCCTTCACGCGCGCGATGATCTTTTCCAGGGTGTCCGGGAAAGGCGGCAGGAACGGCATGGAGGCAAACGCCCGGCCACCGGCATCATTGATTTTGTCCAGGATATTCCTGTACGGCAGATACCTGAAACCGGCATTGAATTCAGCAGCCGGAAGCGGCTCAACCAGGGAATCGATTCCCCATTCCCAGTCCTGCTGCCGGCTGAGCACGGTTGGTGCTGCGCCTTCCTTTTCCTTCAGCTGGTTTTTGTTCGTGAACACCGTGACATTTTTATCGAGTTCCGGGAAATAGATATCCCAGCCCAGCCAGCCGTGCTCATTCGGATAAAGGCCGCTTAGCACAGAAGTTGTCGCGGCAACCGTTGTGGGCGGATATACGGAAGAATAGGTATCCTTCAGATGGGAGCGGAAGAAACCGCCTGCCGCAAGATGCTTCTCCAGAATGGAAACACCCATCGCGTCAAGCAGGAGCAGCACGACGTTTTTGTAATCCCCGGCCAGATATCTGTCCGCCGCGTCAAGCGTATCCGCAGTGGTTTCCGCACCGAATTGCTTCAGGATTGAATTTGCCAGGTTTACAAGGCATTTGTTATAGTCCGGCCCGCCGGTCCTGATTCTTTCGTTCATAATCGTATCCCTTCATGCTCCCTGTACTGTGGAGAAATCCCCTGAGAAACAGTGATTTCCGTCCTGCCCAGGGATATAAACAGCTGCAACGCCCGAATGATTGCAACAATCATACCAGAACATATGTTGCCAGTCAAAGAAAACCAGGACATTTTTTTGCAGGAAGAGTTCCATAATTTGCTGAGGAAAATTGCAGCAGGATATACCACTGACAAATATGAATATGATATAATCATCCTACGGGAAAAATGAAAAGAGGGAGGACTGGCTATATGTGGTACAATCCGCCGGACGGACAGCGACGTGAGAGCTTTCACACGGGGAACTGTGTGGACGCTTATGATTTCCTGGGCGCGCATCCCGTTGAAGAAAACGGGGAACTGAAATGGCATTTCTCCGTCTGGGCACCCAATGCCCAGCGTGTATCCCTCGTAGGTGAGTTCTGCGGCTGGGACAGGGAAGCTTATCCCATGGAGAAACAGTATGACGGGATCTGGGAGCTGCGGCTGCCGGATGCGTTGTTCCGCCCCGAACGGGATCCGGAAAAGTTCAGTTATCCTGAAGCGGCGGAACTGCTGCGGACCTATAAATACGAGATTCTCTGCGCTAACGGGGAATGGCACATGCGGGCGGATCCCTACGGCTTTGAGATGGAACTGCGGCCCAGCAACGGCAGCAAGCTGCGGAACCTGTCGGAGTACCAGTGGAATGACGGCCAGTGGATGGAAGCACGGAAGGAAAAAGTGCCATACCGCCAGCCCATGAACATATATGAAATGCACCTGGGCACATGGCGCAGGGGTGAAAACGGACGCATCCTGAATTATGCCGAGATTGCCGACCAGCTTGTTCCATATTTACAGGATATGGGCTATACGCATGTGGAATTCATGCCGGTGATGGAACATCCCTTTGACGGTTCCTGGGGATATCAGGTGATCGGGTATTACGCAGCGACCTCCCGTTACGGCACGCCGGACCAGCTCCGGTACCTTGTGGACAGGCTGCACCAGGCAGGCATCGCGGTGATCCTGGACTGGGTACCTGCCCATTTCCCCAAGGATGAAGCCGGGCTGCGCCTGTTCGACGGTACGCCCTGTTATGAGCATGCTGATTCGCGCCGGGCGGAGATGCCGCAGTGGGGGACCCTGCTGTTTGACTACGCACGGGGCGAGGCGGTCAGCTTCCTGATGTCCAACGCGCTGTTCTGGCTGAAGGAATACCATGCTGACGGCCTGCGCTTTGACGCGGTGAGCTGTATGCTGTACCTGGATTTCGGCAAGGAACCGGGCCAGTGGGTGCCCAACCAGTACGGCGGACGCGAGAACCTGGACGCGGTGCGGTTCCTGCAAAACCTAAATGAAGCCGTGAACCGGGAATGCCCCGGCGCGATTACCGTGGCGGAGGAATCCACCGCCTATCCCAAGGTTACCCATCCTGTGGCTGATGACGGCCTGGGCTTCAGCTTTAAATGGAACATGGGCTGGATGAATGACATTCTTTCCTACATTGCCCTCGATCCGATTTACCGGCAGTATCACCATGATAAAATCACGTTCTCAATGATGTACGCATTCAGCGAGAACTATGTGCTGCCTTTCTCCCATGATGAAGTGGTTCACTGCAAGCATTCCATGATCGACAAGCAACCCGGCGACCTGTGGCAGAAGTTCGCGAGCCTGCGCGCACTGTACGGGTATTACATGGTGCATCCCGGCAAGAAACTGCTGTTTATGGGCGGGGAATTCGGCCAGTTCGTGGAATGGAGAGACTATGAACAGCTGGACTGGTTCCTGCTCGCATATGAAAGGCATCCTGACCTGCAGAAATATGTGAAGACGCTGAATCATCTGTACAGCAGCGAACCGGCCCTGCACAAAATTGACGACAGCTGGAACGGCTTCAAGTGGCTGAACGTGAACGACAACCAGCGCAGCGTTGCGGCTGTGATGCGCTCCGACGGTGAAGACAGTTTCATTGCCTGCGCGGTGAACTTTACACCCCAACCTTATCTGAATTACCGCATCGGCCTGCCTTTTGACTGCGAGCTGACCGAAATCCTCAATTCTGACAGGGCGGAATTCGGCGGAAGCAATCTTTATAACGGCGTTGACCTTCACGCGGAAGAGATTCCCCAGGAGGAGCATCCCTTCTCCTGTGAAATCGTTCTTCCGCCGCTTGCGGCTGTTTTCTTCCGGTGCCGGAAAACCGGGAAGGATGTTTCTGAACAGTAATCAACCGTTTGGTTTATCCTGATCATCCCGTCTGTTACAATTTCATCAGGCCTGCATTTCATGCTGCTGCTGATACCGGGCAAGATCCATGCTGAGCTTTTCCGCTTCGCGCTTATCTGAGAAGTACTGGATCAGGTTGACCAGCAGGAAGACGACAAGAATACCGATCATAATGCCCGGCAGGACCCAGCTCCGGCCGGTGGGGATCGTGTCCACACGCAGGGCAATGAAAATGACAGCAGCCTCGATCAGCAGCAGGCTGATTACCTCGCGGATGATCAGTTTCCTGACGCTGAGTTCTTTTTCCGTGTGGGTAAAGAGGGCTGCCGTGGTGCCGATCAACGCATAGAACAGGGGAGACAGAAAAGCCTCATAGCTGAAAACCCGTTCCCGGTCCAGCAGCTTTCCCAGGACAATTAACAGAACTGTGATCAGGGTGACCTGCAGTGTGTAAAGATGAAGCATCCGGATCAGAAGGTTCTTCAGTTTCTTCCGGTTCATTCAAAGTCACCGCCTTTCAGGGTCTGTTTCAGAGCCGGAACATATTTCCGGGAAATAATGACTTCTTCGCCGTTCTTCAGGAGTGCCGAGAACCTTCCGTTCAGGGCGGGACGGACGGAGGAAATCTTCATCAAATTGACAAGCATGCTTTTGGAGATCCGCAGGAAGTGCCTGTTTTTCAGCAGGCTTTCCAGCTCATACAGTTTCATGCGGATCTCGTAGCTGTCACGGGCGGTGTAAAGGAAGACCCGCTCATCCACTGATTCGGCATAGAACAGATCCACCACGGGGATTTCAAACCGTTGCCCGTCCTGGCTTGCGGTAAGCTGGCCCTGGCGGGATTTTACAAAGGAGATCAGTTCCCGGACTTCGTCTGTGATCTGGTGACAACGGATTTCCACCATTTCCGGTTCGGCTTCCGGAACCTTCCTGACTTCCAGTTTCATCTGTTTCTGCCCCTTTTATTGATGCTCAAAAGATCGCAGACAGTATAGCAGAGCAGCCGGGGAACCGCAATGCGGCTGTCAGTTTTCCAGGTGCTTCCAGTTCCACAGGGTATAACCACCCAGCAGAACCGCACTGGCTGCAACCAGGATAACGGTGGCTGCAAGCGGACTGCCAAGCACGCTGTACAGCGCTTCATCATTTGCGACGACAGACAATGCATTGAAAATGCCGTGGAAGACAATGCAGGGCACCAGGCTTTTTCCTTTATGGAACAGGATTGCCAGTGTGAAGCCGACAATAACAGCGAAAAGGATCTGGCCAATCGTCTCCAGGAGGTCCTGACCGCTGAAGAGATTCACAATATGGCCGATGCCGAAGGTGACCGATGAAATGACAATTGCCCTTGTCAGGTTTTGCTTTTCAATGGCCCGGAACAGGAACCCCCGGATGATGAGTTCCTCCAGGAAACCGACGCACAGCATGCTGGTCACATAGACCGCAGCTTCCGCCGGGGAAAAACGCAGGGCCGGACTGAAACAGACTTTGTACAGGCAAACCATGGCCAGCGGCAGGAAGAACCAGGCTGACGCAAGCCGGTAACGCGGCAGGAACAGGCCGTATTTTTCGATCAGGTGATTCTGTTTTACCCACAGGAACAGGATGCATGCCAAAGCGATGTGAAAAACCGCAGAAACAACTTTAAAAACACCAAGCGATTCATTCAGCGATTCCGCCAGCGTTGTTCCTGCAACATAGATCGCGATCCATACCAGGGCAAAGGTCAGCTCGTTTTTTTCGTACAGTTTTTTCACGGGGATCTCCTCCATTCCTTTGATCGGAAAGAGGATACATCCCTGCGCTGTGCAAACACAATGAATTGCGGGGTGAAATGCAATAACAGCGGGTAAGCTGCATTTGCGGCGGCAATCCGCATGGATCCAAACAAGAAAACCGGTTTTACCGTTCTGAACGATAAAACCGGCTGCGGATGATATTTGATTGATTAATGTTATCTCCGGAAATTCTTTCCGAAATTGTTCCAGAAAACGCCGTATTCCTCGTTCTTTACCAGAATGAAGGCATCGTAAGCGTTTCTTTTTTCTGCCTTCAGGCTGTCAAGGTACCCGGGCTGGAAAGGGACAGAAAACAGTCCCTGGTCAAAAATGACAATCAGCGGAACCCCGAAAAAGCCATCGGTTTCAGCTTCGGTTTTCCCGATGCCGGCTGTTTCTATCAGCCTTAACGGAATTCTCACCAGTTCAGACATAAAATACCCTGACATGTCCGGCATGGGTTGTTCCAGGGAATCAAGATAGATCCGAACCCATTCTTCACCCATGCCTGCAGCGGCATACTGTCCCGCAGACGCAACAGAAGGGGAGAACACCGGCAGGTTCACCTTCTTTCCATATACAAGCTTTTTGATGGTTTCAGGCGAAAGAAAGAACTCTTCCGCAAGCTCCATGACAGACTGCCCTGCCGAATAGCGGCTGCAGATCAGCGCGTTCCGTTTATTCAGCTTATCACGGTAGCCGGAAGCTTCTCCCCAGCCCCGGCATTTGTCGGTTCTGGGGATGTAAATCACTTTGCCTTCCGCGTATTTCTGCACTTCTTCCAGCAGCTTCGCAGGAAGAATGTCCCGGGCGTTTTCGTATTTCATTTAACAGTCTCCTGCTCCTGGCCTTACAGTTTTGACATGCGCGCTTCAAGTTCATTGATGGATTTTACGATGGAGCGGCAGGATTCAAGGTCGTCGATGGAAGCGTGCCATCTCAGGGTGGCGATCCCTTTGAAATATGCCATGCACAGGAAACGTTCCCTGAAATCCGGAATCTCAATGTTCTTCCGTCTGGCATATTCGCTGAGCTTTTCGGGAACGAGGAGATACGGCTTGTTCAGATCCAGGATCGCGAAATCCATCAGGAAGTCCATAATTCCGGCCCTGCCCCAGTCAGTACAGCAGGCCTTGCCGGCTTCATCCACAATCATGTTGCAGAAGAATGTGTTGTTGTTGACAAGGTATCTCCGCCCTTCGCAGAAGGGAGCATATTTCAGGGCTTTCCCTGCGATTTCGAAATAGTAATCCTTTTCCAGGAAGGTGGTTCCGAACATCTGCGTCCAGTTCTTCCAGTAGCCTTCGGTCTTTTCATTGATCACTTCATCGCGGATAAACTCTGAAACGGTTTCATACGGTGCCTTGTTGTCCGCGTTGAACTCCCCGTATCCTGACAGGCCGGAAATATCCGTGGAGGCGATCCCGAAGATCATATCAAAAAAGCTTTCATAACAATTTTCAAACTCTGCCGGTGTCAGGTCGTTTGCGCACCGTCCCCTGGGGCACATCTCAATCCTGTCCCCGGTAAGGTTCCTGATAAAAATATCCCTGTTCATGATTCATCCTTTCTGTGTTGCTGATCATACACTGTGTATTGTGTAAAGCGCTTTTACACGATCATCATATCAGCAATGAAAGTGCGTTCATAGAGAGAGAACCGTTATAACAGAACTAACCCTTTTCTGTTGCCGGAGGAGCCTGGCTTTCCATCCGGATGAAACCGGAAGCGCTGAAACAATCATACCCTCAAATGTGATCCCGGTCAAAGAACAACGGGGAAAAGGTGCTGAGCGTTACGGGGGATCAATGGTTTGCACGGCGGTTTTCAGAACAGACAGTTACACATTTGTACGCAAGAAGACGGACAGATATAACAGCACAATTATTGACAAGAACAGCACAAAATGAGTCAATTACGATCAAATACTTGTGTGATAGAATGAGGCCAACAAGGGGACAACAATTACATTTGGAGGGCTTGATTTATGAAAAGACTGATTTGCGTGTTACTGACTGCTGTCCTGACCTGTGCGCTTTTCCTTGGCAATGTGTGCGCTGAAGAGGCAAAAGCAAAACCCGGCGTGACAGTTTACTTCCCGAACTGGAATATCTATTCCGACAGCCGGCAGGATGTGAACGGCCTGCCGTGGGACCGGATCGACTGCGTGAACCATGCTTTCTGGGAAGTAGTTCCCCAGGACGGCGGATTTGCCATCGTATCCACTGATCCCTGGGCGGATACCGATCAGGATAACCCTGTGGCGCATTTTGCGCAGTACGCGGAATGCGCGGAGAAGTATCCGGACAAGCAGATCCTGATTTCCATCGGCGGATGGACTGATTCCGGCCATTTTTCCGAAATGGCGCTGACAGCGGAAAGCCGCGGCTCCTTCATCAAGAGCTGCCTGGAAACACTGGACGCTTACCCCTTCCTGTCCGGTCTGGATATTGACTGGGAATATCCAGGTGTGGAACGGGAGCCTGAGGATGAAAGTGACGAAGGATGCCCGGTGGTTGGCGACGACTGGACCAACTATACCCTGATGCTGAAAGAGCTTCGTGAAGCACTGGATGAGCATTTCGGCGAAGGCAAGAAGGTTCTGACCGTATGCGCCGGCGCATCTGTCGGCTGGTCCCTGAGCAAGCAGGACTATGCTTCCCTGCATCCCTATGTGGACAAGATCAACCTGATGACCTATGACATGGCCGGCTCCTGGGAGGAGAATACGGGCCATCATACGGCGCTGCTGGGCGAAGTATCCGCGGACACGGCGGTAAAATACCTGCTGGAGCAGGGTGTGCCGGCAGAAAAGATTACGATCGGTTCACCGCTGTACAGCCACGGCTGGAAGATGCGGGAGGCGGCGGAGGAAACCGTAGGCGCTGCCGCGGACGCGATTGACGACATGACGTGGCATGACCTGATTGCGCTGGAGCAGGCTGCTGTGGCGGAAGGTACGCCCGGCTGGCATAAGGGCTATGATGCAGAAAAGGGAGCCGCCTGGCTGTGGAACGACGATCCGGCTTCTCCCGACTACCTCAATTTCATTACCTATGAAAGCACCGAGTCCCTGGAAGCAAAGCTGAACTATATTAAGGAAAACGGACTGGGCGGGCTGATCATCTGGGAAGTGCACGGCGACAGCATGGATAATGACTGGCCGATGATTACACAGATGCACAAGGGCCTGAATCCCTGAATTTACCACCGGACAATAAAACAACACAGACATCAGAAAACCCCGGCGACCGGCAAAGGGCGTGAACCTGTCAAGCAAAAGTAGACAAAGAAAAAGAATATTCACGGAAAGCCCAGTTCGGTCTTGTACTGAACTGGGCTTTTGTAACCCAGCGCAGCATGAAGACGTTGATTATTGAAGTAGTGAACATACTGTTCCAGAAG
>JAEEGL010334134.1_pt1 | contig 26726 bp, 48 predicted proteins | sample 9134231 | NCBI WGS metagenome assembly JAEEGL01 (sample SAMN16246548, study PRJNA631951) | gut metagenome | biome: gut microbiome; feature: rumen; material: fiber-attached | host: Bos | place: Iran: Karaj | collected 2018-10 | reverse complement strand
GGCGCGGCCGGCGCGATCGAGATCGCCGGCGGCATCGTGAACGCGAAAAGCCACGGCGGCGGCGCGGCCATCGGCGGCGGCCGGCAGGGACAGAGTGTATCGTGATATGTAGAGATTGTCATCAAGAGTATCATCATTTGTATCCGAAATCTTCACCTACAACATTATTCGAGTTCACAAGGAAAAAATATTTATCTGAAAAAGATTGTGATGAAGTTGATGCTTTGAAAAGAGAATTACGAGATTATCAAGATTTAGTGAATTATATTATCCAAATGCAATAAATAAATGTGGAGATGATGGGATATGACTAAACGATTTAAACGAGCAGAAGTTAATAAAATCATACATGATGTTAGTGTTCATTATTATAGAATGTATAGTGAAGATATGAGTTTATCTGAAAAATTATTATTCAAAGACATACATGAAACTATTGAAAATATGGTAGATTATAAATTAGAAAAATTAGAGAAAAGTGATGATGAAGATGACTAAACGATTTACTTATGAATATGATGATTATAATGGTAATTTGTTCGACAATAATCATAACACATTTTATCATATTGAAGATAGTGAAGAAAATATTAGTATATTATGTAACCGATTGAATAAAATTGTTGATGAGAATGAACAATTAAGGAAATTAACCAACATAAAAAATACTAATGCGAAAGACCTTGTCGATGTACTAAATGACCAAGAACAAGCGAAATGGGAGAAACAAAAGCATATTGTTCATTTAGAGCATAAAATTCATAGAATGAGGGAACAGATTAAAAAACTCGAATATTTATATCATTATCGGACTTGTGAAATAGAACGATTAAATGAAAGTGAAATAGACTCATATAAACGAGAAATAACAACATTGGAAAAAGAAAATGAGCAGTTAAAACAACAATTAACAAGTATTCTCAAACTAACAAAGAAAATAGAAGATTATACTCACGATATAAAATTGATAGGTGATGTGGAATGACTGAATCAAAATGGTCTGAACGATATAAAGAAGAAGATATGAAAGTAGTTGATACTTGGAAAGGTTGTGCAATCACAAGAGAATTAGACAGATATAGTTTAACACACATGATTGCACATCTTAACGGATTAGGTGAAATTATTGATAGCGAGATTAAACAAGGGAGGTATATGATGGATAAATATTATGAATTGAAGAGGAGTTGTGAAGCAAAAGAAGCATTAAAATGGAGGTTCGGTGATGACTGAAAATAAACGATTTACTTATATTAAACCACGAATAGCATTTGCGAAAGATGGAGTTAAAGACCATAAAACTGAAAAAATCTTTGATTTCACAATAGATAATGTTTTAGACATGATGAATGAATTATCTGAAAGGGAAGAAAGATTATTATCTGAAATAGATGATTTCCAAGAATTGTTATCTAAAAATGATAATATTTGCTATGATAGAGTTGTTAATCTAATTGAAGATAAAATTGCATTTCTTTATGGAGCACGAGGAGATATGATAAATGAAGATAGTTATCGATTATTGCAAATATCATTCGCAATTACTGTTTTAAATGAATTAAAAAAGGAATTAAAAGGTGATACAGAATGACTGAATACTACAAAGAAGATTTTTACAATGAATATGCCATTAAGAAAGGAGATACAACAATTGCGATTGTTGATAGTGGTAGTAATGCAAGAAGAATTGTGGAGTGTTTGAATAATCTCCACAAACAAATAAAACAGTTGAAACAATCAGGAGCAAAACTTGGGATACAAAATGATGGTTTAATAATGGAAAACTATACACTACGAGAAAAAATTAAAGAACTGGAAAAAGAGAATGAGCAGTTAAGGGAGTTATTAAACATTGGAAAAACTAATGCAAAAGATTTGATTGATGTTTTAAATATTCAAGAAGAAAGAATTGAAACATATAGACAAAAGAATGAGCAGTTAAGAGAAGTGATTGATAAATTATTTGATTATTTTGCTAAATGGTTTGAAGAAGAACGAGGAGTATATATTGAAGAGTTTGGTATGTTATGGAAAGATATTTGTATGGGTGATGTGGAATGACTGTTAGTATGGAGCAATTTATACAATTAATTAATCGAGTTGAAAAACTTGAACAAAAACAAAAAGAAATTGCAGATAACGAATTGGATTGGGCTTTAAATCAATTTAGGTATATGAGTAAAACTTCTGATGAGTCAAAAGCATTAGCAATTATTGAAAAAAGATTAGGTACTAAAAAAACAACTTTAAGGGCGAAAAGTATACCATGCCAACATTAAAGGTGATGTGAAATGACTAAACGATTCTTAATTGAAGAAAAAGAAGAAAATAACAATGTATGGATAAGAGTAATCGATGCAGACACGAACGAAACATTAGATAGTAGAATGGTGGGTGACTTACTTAATAATTTCCACGAAGAATTATTAAAGCAATCGGAAGGAATGGGTATGTTGATTGAAGAGAATAATAAAATGGAAAAAAGAGAACAAGAACTACTTGCAGAAATACAAGATTTCCAAAATCTTCTAAATGAAAATGATACTGTCTGCTATGAACAAGTGTTAAAAATAATTGATTTAAAACTGGAAGAAAACGAACCTTTACAGTTAAGTGAAAAATGGGATGTTGATTGTCAGTATATTCATTCTTGCAGAGAAAACCATGAGAGGAATACTGCAAGTGCAAGTAGATACTGGATATTGAAGGAATTAAGAAAGGAGTTTGAATTATGAATAATAAAAAATATAGTATGAATGATATTACAAGGATTATTAATAATACTACAAGTGATGTGCTTGAACAGTATTATGAGAAAATGGATATGGGTGACATTGGTTTACTTAATACTTTTGTATGGGAATTACAAACTCATCTAAAAGATTATGATGTAGAAAAGGAGGAATAAAGGTATGGATAGTGATTATGCACTGGTTCTTGCAAGTTACATTAAATCCAGTCAATACAGATTTAAAGTCGCAGAATCTTTAATGGGTAGTGTTATGACTCCAACAGAGATTAGTAATGACACTGGTATTCTCGTTGCCCATATGAGTAATGTTCTTAAACAATTGAAAAGTAAGGATATTATTGAGTGTATTAATGAAGATGCTCGTAAAGGCAGATTATATCGTTTGACTGATACTGGTAATCTTGTTGTTAATGAGTATCTGCCTTTACTACTAATATAATTTATATTTTTTTTGTATGGTAAAAGTAACATATGAAAGGGAATATCCTTTTATTAATATATTTTTAAATCATTTTATGTTTGATTAATTAAATATTTATAATTTATTTTAATTTATTTTATGGGTAAAATTTGATATTATGGATAGTGAATTGAAATCATATAAACCGTATGCTCGTATTGTGACTGTTGTTTCTGCAGTGGTGATTGCTATTGCAAGTCTTGATGCGACACAAGTTATTAATTTGTTTCCGGAATATGCAAGTCAGATAAACACTATTTTGGTATTATGTGGTGTTCTTGCTCCGGCATTGGCTCAAGAACTTCGTGTTGTGAGAGCAGAAGATTTAGTGAAAGAGAATTATAGTGCACCCAGTGAAGAAGATGTTGTTATTGTTAATGTTGAAGATGGTTTGATTGATGAGATGGGTGAGGATGGTGGTGCATGAGTGCAGAGCATTCTGTAGACCCACATTCTGATTTTTGTTTTAATGAGACTCGGTTGGCGACATTGGAAGCACAGATTAAGAATAAGCGATATGATTTGCAAGAGTTGAAGGAGACTTTGAATAGTCAAGCAGAGAATATTAATTTGTTGACTAATGAAGTTACGAAGTTGGCTACTATTTTGCAGGAGAGTCAACATAATCGTGAAGACCAGAATCGTAAGATTGATACTTTGGAGGTTCAAGTTACACAGATTAATACTACTATGAATACTTTGAAGTGGATTTTGACTGTTTTTATTGCTTTGTTCGGTGGTTTGATTGCTTTCTTGGTGTCCGAGTTGATTAAACTTATTCATTGATTTTTTTTATTTTTTTTTATTGTGTGTTTTTTTTTTCTTTTTTTCTTTTTTTTATAGTAATTATACTGATACCTTTATATACTATGAGTTACATATTTATTATTACAGATAGATAGGAGTGTATCAAAAATGCTACAAAAATTCAACGATTTCAACGGAGCGAAAATTGTTCTCAAAAATCTCGAACAATTCAAATTCATCAAAATCATCAATGTTGATGAAACCCACGAAAACATCAACATCAAAGTCAATGACAAAAACTTACTCAATGTCATTGTCAATGGTTTAAACAAACACGATTTCACCATCTTAGCACAAAACGGTCAGAACTTGACTATTGGTGGTGGTGCATAAATGGTTAAAGATGTGTTTGTCATTGCTACTGATACAGATTTTGACAATCCACTGGAAAAGGATTTGCATAATTTGAAAATCCGATTAAGGATTCAAGAAGAGTGGGTGGCTAAAACCAAAGCAGATATTGAAAGGGTGGAAGAGATGTTAGAGAATGAAAATAATAAGTGATTGTTTTTTTTATTTTTTTACCATCAGAACCGAAACCTTTATATACTATTAAATATATATACTATATTACAGAAAGTTAATGGTGATTATTTATATTTTTATATGATTATAACCGAAACATTTATATACTATAAAATATATACTATTAATTACAAAAAGAAAGAGGCGATAATTATGAACAACATCGAAATCACAAAACTAACCGAAACTTGCATCGAAATCACAGTACCATCTTCAAGAGGTGGCGACCACACAGTCAAATACAACCGTATCACTGACAAATGGACATGCACTTGCGAAGACTACTTCTACAGAGAAAGATTCTGCAAACACATGCAACAAGCAAAAGACCACCTCGAAAAAGTAGGAATAACTGGTCTTTCAAAAATGGTTGTTACAAACAACAACAAAGAAACTGATGACATCGACACCATCAGTGAACTGTTGAACATCAAAAAACAGTTATACTTACTCAAAAAAGTAAGTGACTGTCCGGAAGTCCAATCCAGTATTCGCAGTCTAAACTTGTTGTTACAACAACAAAGAAACATCGGTGAAATCTAATATAAAATGATTCCACCATTTTTTTTAATAAAAAAAGGGAGTTGGTTACCAATGCAAGATGTAAATTTTAGATACATTTTAAAAAGCAATCACAATGTCGAAATTAGTGGCACAGTCCACATTCCATCAAATGAAGATGCAGATGACACAGACTTCGAAATCACTTTCGATGGAAACGGACAATTACCAGTTCAAAACTTATTCGTACATCATTACGGTGTAGAAATCACTGGCAGAACAAACGAACAAAACCATGAAATCGACAAACTCAAAGAAATATTCACCCAAGACTTCTTATTCCTAACAAGAATTTCCGATTTCGCATATGAAGGAACTAACGGTATTGTGGAACTTGAAGAAGCATATCTTGTTGTAGATGATTTCGATTTTGAAACATGGGTGGAAGGTGATGCAGAATGAATGAAGAATTCCAAATTAAAGAAGTAACTGATGAAATCAGAAATGAAAGTAGCGAAAAAAATACTACAAACAACAAACTTAAAGGGAGATGAATAAATGTTAAGATTTAATTTAGATATTGATGTTGAAGCAATCAAATGGGCAAATGATAAAGAAAAAGAAGTTTTCATTGAAAACTTCACAAACATTATCCAAGAAGGATTATTTAAAATGACTGTTCCGGACTGGACAGTTAAAAATGTAACAGTAAAAGAACTAAAATAATAATGATGGAGATGAGTAAAATATGATGATTAGTAAAATACCAATACCACAAAACACTTATCTCGTAATAATAGTGACTGATAAAAACAATCACTCCAACCATACAGTTTATTTCCTAAACCAGTATGGTAATCTCGTAGAAGATGGAGTGAAAATATATGATTCAAACCTATATGAGATAAGTTCATTAATACATCACATGATGAAAATACATTTCACATCAGACATTACAGAACATATTCCAAACATTAGTAATCTGTTCAACCGACTTGATGAAAACCAAGAAGTAGACTATGATGATAGGTTTTACTGGCAATTAACACCAAGAGCAGTGGAAATCTGTCGAAGATACTGTAAACTCGAACAAGTCCTAAACTATAAAGACACATTAGAATGCAGAAAAGAAGAGCACATTATCAGTGACTGGATAAGTGAAGGTAATAGTGAAGAAACTTTGAAGATGATTGAAAAATCAGTAGTGTAAATTAATTATAAATACTTATACTTACTTATATATAGTATAGAAAAGAACATATGCAGAAAAAAAGGAGTTATAATCTTTTAAAGGTTAATTGTTGTTCATTTATTTGCATTAGATATATTGAAAATTTTTCCACTGTCTAAACACTCGCTAATAATTTCCATTTTTTTTTCTGCAATATCTTTTCTTATCTGATATGAAATCTATTCGCTTTCTCTCGAATATTATAAGGTTAGTTAAAAAAAAAGAATATTAAGTGGAAATTTTTTTCCACATACTATTCTTTTTACCAAAATATAATTTCCTAAAACTTAATGAAATAGGTGAAAGAAGATTAAATAAAAAAAAAGATACTATTTATTTAGGATAAAAAAAAAGACTGTAATTAAATGGAGATAATTCAAGAAAAAAAAGAATATAATTCAAAATACTGCTCGAATCAAGTATACTTTTTTTTCTCAAAAAACCATTGTTATCCTCAAAATTCATAGAAAACTCCAATTTCAAAAAAATAGTATTATTAATTTAATAGTATTATCCCAAATAAATAGTTAATCTCCTTCCTTTTATAATCTTCTTCCACCAATCATTACCTAAATCTACTTTTATTATATATCTCGTGTATGGTAAGAGTAATATATGATATTATTATTAAAGAAAAACATACTAATTAACTAACTTATTCATTTATTTTATAAAAAAAACAAAAGAAGGAAACGAATATAATGGGAAGACCATACGGAACTCGTGAAGAACCAAGACATAGAGAAGCATATTTATACTGGTTTAACCTAACAGAAAAAGGAAACACCACCACAGATGCAATAAAAATAACTGCAGAACACTGTGGAGTAGTTGAAAGAGCAGTGTGGAACTGGTATAGGAACTTCAAATGGCAAGAAAGAGCAGAAAAAAGAAGAGATGAAATAATGAAAGAAGTCGAGAAAAAAGAAAACAGAACACTCGCAGAAAACCGTGTATCATACCTAAAAATATTACACAAACTATTAGATGACTACATACAAGATGGACTACCGGCACAAATCGAAACAATAAAAGATTTGGATTTAGTCATAAAAAACTGCCTCGTACTACAAGACAGTCCAACCGAAGTAGTCAAAAATAAAAACACACAAACCAATATAAACATCGATGCAGAAGACTTATTCGATGAAGACTTAATGCGACAAATAGTAGAAGAAGAATACCTAAACCGAAACGAAGAAGAAGATGAAACAGAAGAAGAAAAATAGGTTGAAATGAAATGTTTGATGAAGAACAAGTTAAATTTTGGATTAAAGAAGCATTACTCAATAAAGGAATAATCACAGAAGAAAAAAGTTACAGTCATAAGCCACATTTAGCAGATTTACCTTATGATTTAAATACCAACGATTTGAGCAAACTTGAAGAAAGAGTTATGGCAACATCAAGAGCAATGTTGAGAAATGGGAATAAGATTCTCCAATGTACTTCGGAGTTAGTAGATGCTATAGATTCTATGGAAACAAACGATAACAAGTGTAAGAAGTATATGGAATATGCTACAGATAATTTAAAAAGTTTGAAAACAGAATTAAATGATTATGATGGTGAGTATACAGATACTTCTGAATATCTTCAAGAATTATGTGCAGAATGTGAGAATGTTATGCCACGAGTATTTGATAAGTATGAGAAATACTTGAAAAAAGATAATGATGAGAGAATTAAAGAAAGTATAATTAATGATGAATCCAAATTGAAAGATTTAGCAAATGGTTTCGGTCGAGTTTCATATTATAATGCTTCTTTTCCCAGTTCATATCTTACAGATAATTCAAGAATAAATAAACTTTCTAATGGTCTTCGAGAGCAGATTATTGAAGCAGTAATGAGTCATCAATCTTCATTGAATCAAACTGGATTTATCAAACAGAAAACAAAAGAACATGATAGTATGGTACGAATAATGAATGATTATGAAAATCATATGGATAGAATAAGTGAAAAATTAGGGAAACTATCTAACTTATCCTCTGATGAACAAAAAAGAGTTGATTATATGAATAGATTAATACAACAATCAAAAGAAGATTATCATGTCACTCCTTTCAATGATTAACAATTAGTTTAAAAATTTTTTTTGAGGTAACTTTACTCCAAGTGGTGAAAGAAAAACAAATAACTAAAAAAGACTTCTTAAACGATTTATACTTATTCTACCGACTATTCATAGCATCTAACTATCCGAATAGTGTGCCTGCACCACATATTAAAAAAATATCTCGGAAATTAATGGATTTACACAATGGTACTGGAAAACACCGATTAGCAGTATCTCTCCCACCAAGACACCCTATTGAAAATGAATGCCCAGTTTTAACAACTAATGGTTGGAAAAAGCATGGTGATTTAAAAGTTGGAGATTATGTGTTCTCTCCGAATGGAAAACCTACAAAGATAATTGAAGTTCATCCTAAAACAATGGTTGATAATTGTCTTGAATTTAATAATGGTGATAAAATCATTTGTGGAGATAATCATCTGTGGAAATTATATGATAGAGTTAGTAGAAAATATTCATTATTTGAAACACAACAAATAATGAATAGGAAATTAAAACAACATACTGCAAAAAATCAAGAAACAAATACTTTTTCAATTGATGTTGCTAATCCATTAAATTTTCCTACACAAGAAGTTCCGATTGACCCTTATTGGTTGGGTTTATGGTTAGGTGGTGGACATCATAAAAGACCATCAATAACATTACACAAAAATGACATTATTACAACAGAATCCACACCATATAAAGTTATACGATATGATGAAAAAGTAGGTAATTGTGTTGAAGCAATATATTCCCATCAAGGTTTAACTGAAAAGTTAAGAAAATTAAATGTTTATGGGAATAAACACATACCAAAAATATACTTATATAATTCAATTAATGTTCGTATGGAATTACTTGCCGGTTTAATTGATAGTGATGGTTGTGTTGAAAAAGAAAGAAATCGAATTATTTTTTCAAATACTAATACAGAATTACTAAAACAAGTTTACGAATTATTAATAGGACTGGGTTTTACAGTCAGTGTAAGTAAACAAACATCTGATGAACAAAACGAATATAAAAAGCATTGTAAATCTAATTATAATGTTATTTCACGAAAAGACATATATCATTTAAGAACATATGCTCATAAAAGTATTCCTACAAGATTACTTCGCAAACAAATTAAAAATAAAAGGAAACAGTATAGGGTAGGTTTAAGCAAAGCATATAAAGTTGAATCTGTTGAGGGAAATTGCATTACTGTTGATAATGAAGATGGTTTATATCTTGTAGGGAAACATTTAACAACCACTCATAATAGTAAAAGTTCTTTAATAACATTGAGTTTTCCACTTTGGCTTATCTTTCAAAATCCTAATTATAATATTATGATTGTCACTGGCAGTCCTAAACTTGCAGAGAAATTCGGTATTCAACTTCGTGAATATGTAAGGGATTTAGGTAAATATTTCAATGTTTATTTATCACAAGTTAAACAAGCATCTACTCATATTATGTTCTGTGACCGTGATAACAAACTTTACAAAGGTAGTATCATGTTGGCAAGTAGTGGTGGTGGAATTACTGGTCAGGATGCCGATTATTTGATACTCGATGACCCTTATACCGGTAATGATGAGGAGTTCACCCCATCTGCTTTGCAGAAGAAGATTGATTGGGTTAATCGTGTTATAGAGCAGAGAATTGAACCTCATACCAAATATTGTATATTACATACAAGGTGGCATCCTATTAGTGATGATTGTCCAGTTTACACTACTAATCGTGGTTGGGTTACACATGGTGAATTGGAAGTTGGTGATTGTGTTTTGAATAAGAAGTATAAAACTACTGAAGTGGTTAGGGTTCATCCTAAAACAGTAGTGGATAATTGTCTTGTTTTTAGTAATGGTGATAGTATTGTTTGTGGTGATGGGCATTTATGGTATTTCCATGATAATGATAATGATGAAAGTAGATTGTTCACTGCTAAAGAAGTGATGGCTCGTGAATTATATTCCAGTAAATCATATTTGCCTACTTTTAAAATACCTTCATCAACTAAATGTATTAGTTTAATTGATGCTTACAAAGTAGAAAAACAACAAGGTAATTGTATTACTGTAAAAGCATCTGATGGTATGTATCTCGTAGGAGAAAATTTCACACCAACACACAACAGTCAAGACATCATCGGATACTACAAAGAGTCTGACCCACAAAGTTATGATTTCATAGAGTTTCCGGCAATCACAGAAACTGGCGAACCACTTTGGAAAGAAAGATACACCATCGAAGAACTGTTAAAAAAGAAAGAAGTAGTTGGCGACAGAGTATTCGAATCAGTATATCAACAACAACCAATTGATATGACCAGTGACTTCTTCAATATGCCAATGTTGAAGTATGGTTACCCAACAGATTATGATATTAATTATGTTACCAAGTGCAGAGCATGGGATATAGCCAGTAGTGATGCACTAACCAAGAACGATTTCACTGCCGGAATACTAATGTACCGATACGAAGACTATGCGATAATTGAAGACCTTGTGCACGGTCGCTTCGGCAACAACACCAAAAACATCATTGTATCCACTGCAGAGAATGACACACCGAATGTAAAGATTGTAGTGGAAACTGGTGTGGCAAGTGCCGGAAAACTATTATACGAAGAATGGCAAAACCAATTAACTGGATATATGGTTGAAAGAGCAGAAGTCAGTGGTGGAAAAAGTAAAGTAGACAGAGCCACACCATTGCAGAATGCAATTGAAGATGGGAAAGTATATGTTAATATCCAAGACCCAGTGGTTAGACAAGCATTCTACGATGAACTCTCATCATTTCCGAATGGGAAGCACGATGACATCACAGATGCCACTGCTCATGCCTATAATCAGTTGTTTATGGAGAATATGAGTAAAAGAAGACCAAGACCGAAAATAGGAGTAGTATTCTTATAAATGTATACAGTTGAAGATTATAAAAGATTTATTTTTGAAAGTTTGATTCATAAAGGCATTATTGAAAAATGCAGTAATCCTAAATATTTCAGTAGAAAAACAAAAAGTGTTATGGATAAATTTCGTGATGAAACAAAAGATTGGAATCATGAAAAAGTATTATATTTGGATAATGATGGAAATATTTTATGGGAAAAAGAAGGCAATAATAATAGTGTTAGTTTGAATGTGCAAGAAGCATGGAGATTGTCTGCTTCAGAGAATATTGATAATCCATTAGGTTACGGTCAGATTAACATTGAACACAATCACCCCACAATAAAAGGTTTTGAAGCATTTCCACCTGTCTTAAGTATAGGCGATACTAATAAAATGTTGAGTTATGCTAATGAAGGTTATTTGTTTCGCAGTATTACTGCAGAGGGGAATGGTAAAAGAATGAGTCTTATTCGCAAGAGTGATTTTGAAGCCGAAACAAGTATGCACAATGGTAATTTTGATAGAAAAAAATTTGAAGTCGCTCAAGAACATTTGGATAGGGTTATTAATGATTATATTCGTATGTATGGTAGTAAGTTAGCAGAATATAATAATATGAATGTTGATGAATTTGTTTCTAAATTAGGTAATGGAAGCATTACAACTGATTATGATGTTAGTCAGAGAGCATTAGATGATATTGGTTCGTTGAGGTCTTTGTTGGATAAAGAAGGTGTTACTAAAGAATTGGATGATTGTGGTATAATCATATATCTTGAAGAATAACCATAAAATTTATATAATTATAATTATAAATATTATATTGCATAACATAATTTGTGTGGTGAAAAACCTATGACTAAAAAAGAAGAAAAAATAGATGATTCAGACTTATTCAAAAAATTAGAAAAACAAAGCAAAGAAAACAAAAACAACATAAACAATATTCTTGAAAAAATAAAAGAAAATAAAAAGTGAAAGATAATTATGTTAAATTATAAAGAGTTAGTTTTGGAAAGTTTATATAAAGCAGAATTAATTGATGATGAACTATATGAGAAATGCCAACCATCATATATTAGTGGATTACCTGGTTCTCTCCGTAGTACAGATGCCAATCAATTACAATCTCGACTGGATGCGATAGATGAAAAAATCGATGAATTCAATGAGAAGATTGAAGAAGAACTTGAGAACAGAAATGAACTTGATGAAAACACAAAAACTCATGAAGAAAACATCAAGTATTATAATGAACAGATTAATGATTTTTTAAGAAAAGAAAGAGAATTTATAGATTTTGATGAAAGATTACAAGGCGAAGCATTAGATTCTTGTCAAAACATAAGAGATGCTTGGACAGATTTGAAAAAAGAAAATGGAACTAATATTGAACCTTCTGATAGATTGGATATTCTTATAAATAATCTTGGTGTTGATGAGTTTGAGTTTAGTGGTGTACTTGCCAGTTATGATGTGAGTATGTTGAAAAATCTTGCAGATGATGTTGAAAACTATTTTATGAGTGTTAGTGATGATGTGAGTGAGTGGCAACAACAAGGTGTAAATCTTGCAGATGATATAAGAGCATTAGCAGATAAACATGATGTTAATAATAGGTCTAACGGTTGGGTGGAAGCGAGAGATGAAGTGAGTAACACTGATTTCATACCTCAAATGCGAAGGAATATTCAAGAGTCAGAGAATCAGATTAAAAAGAATAATGAAGAATCTGCAAAGATTGACCGTAAGATTGAAAAGTATAATACTGCAATAGATAACTTGGATGATAATTATACTAAAACTGAAAATCGTAAAACTAAAGTAGATGGACAAGAATAAATGGCTAATAAGAAACCAACAAAGAAAAAACCAACCGAAAACGATAAACTATTAGAAGAATATCGTAAACAACAGAAAAAAGAAAAGAAGAGATAAAATATGAGTAAACTAAACCATGAAATAATATTATCCAAAATAGATGAGTTGAATAAAATCAACGATTACATACCATTAACATTATTACGATATGTTGGATTAGATTATTTCGACCGTGCCACAAAGGAAGCATTGAAAGAGTATTATAAGAACCGTACTGATTTGCAACGAGCATCTAATTATAATGAATACTTGGAAAAAGACTTGAAAAACTGGTTGAAAAATCATAAAGAATTCGAGGATATACTCACAGATGGTTAGTAAAGAACATATTACTAAAAGTTTTGATTATGCTATACAGAAATGCCATGATTATCCTAAAGCAGTTGCACTACGAACATTCAGTGAAAAAACATGGGAAAGCGAAACTTATGATGGTAATGTGAATACTGAAGATTTACCTTCACCAGTTGGAAGATTACAACAAATCCAAGCAGACTTACAAGAACAAGTTGAATACGAAAGTCTTGAAAAAGGAGCATTACACGATTATAGTACAGACTCATTCATACTTGTCAATCCTTATTTATACGGTGTTTCAGATTGGATGGATGCCGTAGATTTTATGGGTGGTGTTTACATTAATGAAAAAGGAGAAGCAGTTCTTGCAATTCTTGATGAAACACTCGACAATGGAAGAGGTGGTTGGGCAGATGCCACAGTTCCACAAGAAATAGAATTATTAGATAGTGCAATAGAGAAATCACCACGAGTCGCAGAGAACAGTATAGTTTATCGATTCGGAGAATTACCTACTGGGATAAAAGAAGGTGAGCATGGTGTTTTTAAAGGTTTCACCAGTACAAGTTATAATGAATGGGTGGCATTCGATGATATTGCCGAAGGTGGTATGTGGATTGATAATCGTGCAGACAGATATAAAATGAGAATATTCACACCAAGTGGTACGAAAGGAGTAGTATTAAATAGGCATACTGGGTGTATGGATTGGCAATCTGAATTATTACTGGGAAGAAACCAAAAGTATGTAGTGTTGAACATTAATAATGATGATATGACTGCAGATATATTACTATATTGAAAAAAAAGATTGGAGGATTTTACTTAAACTGTGAAATGGACAGATACAATAAGACAATACTTACCATTCGTAAGAAGACCACAATATAACAGTCGCTTCAACCAGTACCTTGCAAATTATGGATGGATATTCGAAACTGCCAACAAAAGCGAAGGAGACTACACATTATACGAACAAGCAGAAAACAATGTATATGTCTACCGTAGTATTGAAGCAATCAGTGACACATTACTAATTAACGGTTACAGTATCAATGACCCATACGATGAAAAAGTGAACTTCGAAAGAACAAGATATTTGGAAAACTTATTCGCCAATCCAATGGGTTATAAGCATGAGATGACTTATGCAATGTTCCATAAGCAATATATTCGAAGTTTCGAATTAACTGGTGATGCTTTCATAGCAGTGAACTATGAAAACTTTAACTGGGATGATACTGATTATTATAAAGTGATTAATGGTTTTGAGTTTATTCCACCGGATTTGTTGAAGTGGTATGATGATACTGGTCAGTGGGGTTATCGTTTACAACCGGACAAGAGATATGAAACTGATGAAATGATACATATTTATGAGCCAAGTATTCATTTGAAAGACTTAAAATATGGTGTCAGTAAACTTGAGAAAATCCGTATGCCATTAATAATGATGTGGTTAGGATTAAACCATAACAAAGACTTATTAGAAAATGATGGTATAGACCCAAGAGCCGTACTGTCATTTGATAAAGATGTCACTAACGAAGATTTCGAAGCAGAACTGGAAAGACTATCAGAGATGAGCAGACTCCGAAAAAAAGGAGGAACATTAGCCATCAAAGGAGCAACATTCCAAAGTAGTGGAGTAACCAACAATGACATGGACTTCATCAGTCTAATGAACTTGAGCCGTGATATGATATTAACTGCCTATGGAATGCAACCAGGTAAAGCCGGTATCCGTGAAACTGCAAATCTTGGAAGTGGAAGTGGTGAGTCACAAGACAAAGACTTCAAAGACATGATTAAAGCAAAAGCCACATTAATCGAAGGGGCATTCAACAAAGTATTAGGTAGGAACGGTTTTACTGAATTGTTCACTTTCAACGAAATGGATATTGAAGACAAGTTAAAAAGAAGCCAAATCGAAAAGATAAAACTGGACAGTGGAGTAGTAACAATCAACGAAGTCCGTACAGAATATGGTTTAGAAGCAGTGGAATGGGGAGACATACCATTACAATTACTACAATCACAACAAACACCAACCGATGAAGCAAGTGGAATGGATACGATGATGAAAAGATACAATAACTTCGTATATCGTGCCGGATTACAATCACAATACGATAAAAGGTACAAACTATAAAAATGATTTGTGTTGATGAGAATGCAGAGTTCACACTACTAATAGCAGACCTAATAGAAACATTATCAAAAACATCACACTTTATTTTTAAAGTATGGATTACCAGTTCAGAATTACCATTAGAATACGATGAAGAGTCTTGTTTTTATTTTACTCAAGAAGGTTTCAGAGTGGATAATGGTAGTGTGATTGATTATATTTTTTATGATAATATAATGAGTTTTAAAATAACCTATAAATAAAAGAGAAAAGAATTATGTTAGATAAAGACACAGTTAAAGATTTAGTAAAAACTATTTTTATAACCAAAGGATACATAACAGAAGACAGTAAATCTTACAGTCATAAGCCCCATTTAGCAAGTTTGCCTTATGACCGTAGAAGCACAAACTTCGATGAATTAAGTGAAAGATATACTGCTTGTATGGAAAAATACTACGAACACCAAAAAGAAGTGAAAAGATTAACAGAAGTTTTGAATACTGAAATAGATGATTTTGAGAAATCTAAAAAAGACTTGGATGAATCATTGGATAAGTTAAACCAATGGAATGAAGACAATCAAAAATTCTTTGAAGCAGATGAACCAGTGTTAAAAGAGAAAAGACAATGGATGAATAGTATAATCGAGAGGATGAACTTTGATGTTTCATTGCCTGAAAAAATCCAAGAAGAATTAATGGGATTAGATAATTATTACTTCAATGATAATTATCCTATTAGTTATTTGAATGAAGCAGAACAAAATGAGTTTAATGATTTGGCAGGGAGAATTGTTGATTTTGCTTATGAACAGACTGGGGGTGATGATACTGAATGGAGTAATCGTGTGATTGGTATTGCAGATGACCTTCGTGTACTTGCAAGAAACGATTACTTTGATAAAAATTTACCTTCATTACATGATAATGCTCATAATATTGGTGAAATGAGTGGTTTACAAGACCATATTAATATAATGGAACATGATACAAGTGTCAGAAGTGGAATCATCGATGATACACAAAAACGATTAGATAAAGAAACAAGATTAAGAGATGATTTCGCAGATGAAGGAAAGAAAATCACAGACAGATGTTGGAAATTGGACTTCTTATAAAAAAAATAATAAAAAAAATAATAGGTAATTATAATTATGACTAATACAGATAAAATAAAAGAACAAATGAGAAACCAACACAAAAACGGTCTACCTAAAGATGAAGACATTGATAAATTAATGAAAAAAGTCGCAACTTCACTAACTGATTACGAAAAAATCATCAAAAAATATAATACTGTAATGAAAGACACAGATAATATACTTAAAATCACAAAAGAAAAACTTGGTGATGAAAAGAAAAAGAAAAACACAAGTTTCGATGAAGAAAACATTAAACTTTGGATAAAAGAAGCATTACTCAATAAAGGAATAATCGCAGAAGAGAAAAGTTATTCTCACAAACCACATCTTGCCAGTTTGCCATATGACCATAGCAGAGGCAGAACACTCGAACAATTAACTGAAAGACACAATGCAATTACTGACCGTATGAAAGACTTACGAAAAAAAAGAGAAGAACTCGTTAAACAAAGTAATGCTAATTCTAATTTTTATCGCTCAAAGAAGAAAGAAAGAGATGAACTTATAAAACAATATGAAAAAATGAAAAAAGAAGGTGTTCGTAATTTAGATGATGTTTATGAGTTAGAAGATGAGATTTATAGGGTTCAAAAATTTATAGATGATAATCTTAAAGAAGGGAAAAAAATTAGTAAAGAAATCAAGAAAATAGATAGAATTGCTCACGATTATGTTGAAGACCAACGAAAGATTAAATGGACTGCTTTTAAGAATGGTTTGTTAGATGATACAATGAGTCCTGAAGAAATTGCAAGAGCAAAAAAGTTTGTTAAAGAACATGGATTATAAAAAAAAATAAAAAAACAATGTGTTTAGGTGATTATTTTTATGCTTGATTTTAAAAAAGAAATATTAGGCACTATCAAAAATGGTGATGAGTATCCTAAAGAATATAAAGACATGTTTGAAGAAAATCAAAAATTACTCGATGAATGGGATAAAATCTTTAAAGAAGAAGAAAAATTTAAATTTTAAACATTAAATTAACTGGTAAATAATATTTTATGTTAAGTGAAAGTGATTATAGAGATTTGATTATTGATGCTTTGTTCAATTCTGAACTCATTGACAGAACATTATACTTAAAATGTAATCAAGCAGTTACTGATTTACCATATGATTTAAGAACTACTGATATTGATGAATTAAAAGAAAGAATGGATACTATTGATGAAGAAATCAATACTCGTGACACTATTCTTCAAGATGCAGAGTATCGTATGGGAGTTAAACAAAGAGATATTGAAAGATTAGAAAAAAGAATCAGTAAAAGTCAAGAAAGAATAGATAAAGCAATCGACAGTATTAATAGTGAATCTGATAAAATTGTTAAAGGTATTGAAAAATTAGAAACAAAAATATCCAAATTAGAAGATACTGACAATATTGAATCTGCTATTGATAGATTTAAAAAAGCACATAATAATTTTTTCGATATGGATTTAACACCTAATAATATTAAAAGTTATCAATCTGCATTGGAAGATTATAAGAATGCTTCAGATAATCTTAATAAAGTTCTTAAAACTGCTTTTGATGAAGGTTTGATTAATAAAACTGATTTGAATAATGGTGATATCAGTAAAAATATTGCTCGGATAGATAAAAATATTAACACATTCAGTAAGAACAATGATGATATGGCAAAAGATGGTCAGAAAATCAAAGATAACTTTAATGATATTGATTATATTGCTCGCCAATCCAAGACAGTGGTGACAAGCCGTGATGCTTTAAGTGATGAATATGACCGTACATTACAAGTCTACTTGGATAATGGTGGAGACCGAAGTGTTAAACCAGGTTTCAACCAAAGTGGGCATGGTACTAATATCCCTGAATTTATTGATGAAATGAGTAAATTGCAGAAACAATTAGGTAAGAAATATCCTTATCTGTTCACTTAAAAAAAAAGAGTATAAATTGGGAGTGTTGTAGGGTTTTGTGGAATGATTTTAATTCAGAATTAAGATATAAGTATATTCAGTTATTATTGAAACATTTGAGTCCAGTTGAATCTGCTTACTTGGAGTTCTTAAGAAGTGGTATGGACACTCAAATTCAAGAGACATTGAACTGGTATGATGAACATGAAGATGATTTGCATGATTTGAATTCCAGTGAAGAGTTTGAAGATGAGTATGGTAAGCAATGGTTGGAAATGATACTCATCACACTTATGAATGCAATGTATGAAAAGAATGCTTATTATATGCAATATTTTTATAATAGTGGTAGTAATCTTGCATATAATCATATGAATCGTGAAAAAGTATACTTGTCCAGTGATGAACAAGCATTAAATAATCTTACCAAATACACTAATGGTGTTGTTGAAAGTATTAATTCTGAATTCGCAGTGGGTGTGAGAAACACTCTTCACAATCATATTGATGATGGTAGTTTAGACCAGTTCCGAAATGATTTACTGGATTTACCTTATACTCCAGTGATAACTCATTTTAGTGTGGATAATCGTTGTGTGTTCGCTACCAAGACAGAGTATGCAAGGGGTGTGAACACTGGTTTATTACAAGGGTATAGTAATTATGGTGTCGATACTTATGATTGGATAACCAGTGGTTTGTCGAATGTTTGTAAAACTTGTAAAAGTTATGAAGAGAATAATCCGTATACTTTGAATGAGATTATTAATATGATGCCGTGTCATCCGAATTGTGTGTGTAGTGTGAAAGCGAATTTGCCGAAGGTGTTGTATTTACAAACTAATCCTCGTGTTGTGGATTTAACACCTAAAAAATGAATAATTAAATTTTGGTTTATATATTATGGTTGATAAGAATTTTATTTTGAAAAGTATTGAAGATGCTATTATAGTTAAGTGTCCGACAAGTAGTAAAGCACGAAAAAGAGGAATGGATGGTGTGTTAAGTTATAATGATGAGTTTGATTCAAATCAGATAACTTATCCGGATGGTACTGTTGTAGTGTATGATGATGATGAAGGTCTGTTCAGTGTCACTATTGATGGTAAAACCTACGATTTTCCAGGTAAAAAAAGTAGGGATTATGAGTATGAAATGTTCCAGTATATGAAAGACCAGTTAGAAGGTATGGAAGGTATACTGGGTAATAATACAATGTATCAGTTTCTTCGTAAGTATTTTGATGATTATGCTTCTTGGTTGGGTATGGATATTAATCGTGCTATGAGGAAGGATATTTCTTTGGAAGATGTTAGTGGTATTCATAATTGGAATGATGTTATTCTTGATGGGCATGATACTGTTGTTGAGTTGGAAAGGAGTGTTCGTATTGATAATGAAGATTATGTTGCTCTGAGGGTGCAGTCTAATTTGAATCATGGAAATGATGATATTAAGAAGTTGGTTGTTTCTAATAAGGCACATACTTGTACCACTGTTGGTGGTGATTGGGAAGAGCAAGTTATGACTTTCGGCACTGGTAGTGCAGAAGGGTCTTGGAAGATTATTACTTTGATTGATAAAGGTGGTGGTGCTACTGGTTTGTTTGCCGGTAATCCTATTCGTGATGAAAGGGGTAAGGATTGGGAAGCAGAGATTAATTTTGCTCCGAAGCAGAAGTTTGAGAGAGTTTTGATTGATGAAGAAAATCATATTATTATACAGAAGCCAGTGGTAAAATAACCATAACATTTAAATACTTGGAAGAATAAACATATAATTACATAATTATTTAAATGGAGGAATAATAAAATGAACATAAATACAGATTACTTAAATCAAAACTATGAAGAAATATGGGAAACAACAACAAAAAAAGGCATTCCAGTACCATACATCTTAAAAGACAATGTGGACAAAGACAAACTAACTAATACTGATATTGATAAACTCAATCTATCAAAAGAAATCAAAGACAAATTAGGCGAAGCATATATTAATCGTAGAAAAAAAGAAACCACAATCTATCGTGAAAACAACGGAGTACGAAAAAGACAAGAACTAATCGAAGAATACATGGAAGATGAACTAATCGAATGGGTCAAACAATTCCCACAATACAAAGATGTACTCGCACAACAATAAAAAAATAGAACGAGTGGTGATAATATGGTCAAACTTAAACGATTATATGATAAATTCAACATCAAAATAGACACTCTCCCTAAAAATATACTGGACATTGAAATCGACAATGATGCGAAACAATTCACTAAAGGATACAAAAGCAATGGTCAAACAATATTCATAGGGGAATACACACAAAAAGATGGTGAATACAACAGACAATACAATATTAAGATAACAATCGAAATCCCTGAAGATATGGATTATGACTTATTAAACAAACTTGAAGAATTTAATGCAGAAAATAAAAGAGATATTTGGGAAAGTAATGAAGAAGCAATAAAAGGATTAGAATTACTTAACTTTGAATCTGTGAAATACTATGTTACTTCACAAGACATACCAACATTATATATTGCATATAATCTTCTTGGGGGTATAAACAGACACTCATGAAACTTAATGAATTAAACAAGACATTTGATAAAATCATTCTTAAACACCGAATATCAGATATAATACAAGACAATATCACAGTATATCCAACACCCATAAGTGATGATTTAAATGTGAAATGTAGTATTCGGAATAGAAAAAGTGTCATTACCAGTTTCCATCAACATGCACAAATGTATGGTTTAGAAATGCTTGACACGGATGAAAGTGGAATCGCTTTTGAATTATATGATAAAAAACATGATACTACATTAAGGTTCACTAATAAATTCATTGAAGAGAATCTGATTGATTATAAAAATCAAGGTAAAAAATCCATTAACTTGGAAGATATTTTTCGTGCTTATGATGAGTTACCGGATGTGAATAAAGATGCAGTTCATGGGATTAAATTCTTATATGGAAACAATATTGCAGAAGATGATGGAGTAATGGGTTGGAGTCAATTTTTAACTGATGATTTTGACTTCAACCAAATAGGCATTCCACATTACCTATTCAATCACACAGAAGAAATAGGTAATAATTATGAAAGGGTCTTGGCTCATGAATCTGCACATTGTAGAGATTATCCTCAAATATCAGATAAAATGAAAAAATCATTACAAAAAACTAAAGAAGGCACTGGGGATATGATTGACACTCTTAATGTTATGGATTTAACACTCAAATCAAAGATACTTACTGAAAAGTTCACAGAAACATATGGTGGTTACAAGGATAGTGTAAGTAACAATGCTCGTTACTTGCAACAGAATGGTGTTTCACCAACCAATTCTGTTTATCGTAACAAAAGCAGTGATTATGGTGCTACAAAAGACTGGGAAGATTATGCCGAAGCAAGCAGTATGGTTATTACTGGTTATCGTAATCCGGACAATCCGAATGCTACAGTCAGATATAATGGTAGGGCTATGCAGTATCGTGAATGGGTTACAGTTCATCCATACCAAGCACAATACTTGATTAAAGATTTGTTCGGTGTTAATGTGGGTGTTGATGAAATATTGAAGGTGGGTAAAAGCACACCATTAGTTCCGGATAGTCAGACAATTAATGAGATGCTTGAAGGAATTTTAAATGATTAACATAATAAGTATTGGAGAGGTAGTTTAATAGAAGGATGGTATCGAAAGAAAAGATAAATTACATAATCACTCATATAACTGAACAGTATAATTATAAATGTAGGGATGGAACACGAGGCAGTGGTGGTGTTATTTATGGTCAAGGTGAAAAACCAGTATATGAATTGAATGATAGTGGTTTGACAGATGATTTAGATTTGTTAAACAGAATCGCAGATGATATGGCAAAAAGATGGGGTTTAGAAGTCAGTGTTGATGAAAATGGGAAAAGAGAAATAAGTAAATCCAAATTCAGTTTATGGGATGACCAACATAAAACTTTAATAAGATTAAATAAAATATTAAAACATCAAGACTGGATAGACTTCACTAACAATGGTAAAGGGAATTATGACTTGGATGATGTGTTAAGATATTATACTGAAATGGATGATTTCGGTAAAACAAGAGCAAGTGCTTTAATCTTTGAAACTAATCGTGGAGCATCAATGAACAGATTATATAACGGTACTTATGGTTTAGAGAATACTGTTGAAATAAGTGCTATGTGTTATGGTAGAAACAGAGGAACAGATGTGCCTTCAGAGTTTCATTTAAAACAAGTGATGGCTCATGAATTCGGTCATGCAAGTGAAAGAGTGTTAACTCGTGGTGATGTTGAAGTATTAAGGAAATCATGTGTTGGTAAGAATAAGTTTACTGGTGCAAATTTAAACAGTGCCGAACATAAAAGATTTAAAGAGTTGTTGGGTTTCGGTAGTTTCAGAGGTAAAGCGAATGCAATATCTTATTCAAAAGAATATGAAGAAGCAATGAGGTCTAATAATGTTGTGTTCGCATCATCTTATTCCAAAAAGAAGCATAATTATGGGATAACTGGTAAATGTGAAGATTTTGCCGAAGTGATGAGTGCAGTCTCATATAGGAATACTAATGATAAAAGTAATTTTAGGATAGAGTATCCTGGTGGTAAGGTTGTTGGTTATGATGAGTTTGTAAGAGACCATCAAGGAACATTTAATCTTGTTTGTGATTATGTTGATGGTAAAATAAGTCATAGCGATTTGCATGACCCAGTAAGTAATAATAAATTTAGTTAAAAAAATTAGGTTGGAGTTGAGAAGAAAAATGACAAATGTTGTAGTGTTAAGGGATTTGACAGATGATGAATTGGATGCTTTGTCTGATGATTTGATATTTGATTTGAGTCATGAGTATATGGTTAATGGTTTTCCGGAAAGGGCAACAATAAAAGGATTGTTAGAAGAGATGAATATTAAATATGATGATTTATCTGATTTTATCTTGGAGTTGCCAGTTGGTATATGTAATTATGCTAATCGTACTGATAATCTTATTAATATTTATCGGAAGGATAGTAAGTATTTAGATAATATTGTTATAAATTTGGATGATGGTAAGGATATTCCAGATGTTACTATTCAAGTTCAAGCAAGTGATAGTTTTGTTCATGAAGAAGCATATACTAAAGATGGTTTGTTGATTTACCAATCATAAAATGTTTTTCCTTGTTTTATTGTATTATAATAGTTAATTATATATACTTGGTTGGATATATTATTATGTGGAGATAGAAGAAATACTTATTTAATCACTCCGTTTTTTTTATCTCCGATTTTTCTCGGCTTGAATGTTTTTTTCCATAATTGATTTTATTTAATTATGGTTAATTACAAGGGAAACACGAATGAAATAAATTAAGAAGAATGATGGCTTGATGGGATTATTCTTTTTTTTATTAAAAAAAGGTGGATTTTATATAATGGTGTTGGTTGATAATGTAAAGGACTATTTCCTTGTTCTGTCTTGTTTATTGTTCTTCTTTTTTTATTGTTTTTGAGTAAAAAGGGTTTGGTTTTTTTTCTTTTTTTTATCAACAATAACCGATACCTTTATATACTATGAAATATATATATTATATTACAGAGTAATAAGGTGATTAATTATGAATGCAATATACAAAAACCATCAAAAAAACCGTGAATCTTACTGTGGAAGAAATCGTGTCAGTATCGCTAAAAAACCATTCAATAGGTTTGTAGGCAGACACAAAAGACTTGGTGCATCAAGTTGTTGTCATTTGAAACAATTTGATGTTTCTCGTGCAAAAGCATACTGTAAGTTTAATACTCGCAGAAATGTGCCTTACACTTTTGAAGTTCCACATACTGTGTGGGGTTTCGGTGTTATTAAGAGTAAATTTTTATATTAATTTTTTTATTAAAACAATCGAAATATTTAAATACTATTAAATATATAATTATTAGTACAGATAGATAAGGTGATTAAATATGATACCAATAACCCAAGAACAAGCACTCGCATACTGCAAAAAGGAATTAGATGAAACAATCGAATGGATTGGTGGAGAATACACAATCAGTATAGATGACATCTATGACCTACATGACCATACAATCGAAAGCATAGACATCGATGCACTATACTACACATTATTAAGTCTACTACCACAAATAGTAGATGAATGCAGTGTTTATGTTGATGAAGCCCAAGAATATGTTGATGACTGGGGCGAATACTACAGAGTAGTATTCGGACACTAAAAATCAAAGGTGATTATTATGTATGAAAGACATATAGACACATTAAGTGTATGGGAAAAATTCCCATATCTTAAAACCCATATAGAAAACGGTAAATTATATATTGGAATTGATGTTGAAAGAACTGGACTATCATTAGATTACAAGACTATATGTTATGTAATCAGTAAAGTTTATGATTACATTGTACATTATTGTTGGGATGGTAGAGTTTATAATATTAGAAATGAGAATCACTTGATTGTGATTTCTTCAAAATTTTAAATTTTAAAGGGTTGTTGATTAAATGAAAAAGATTAATAAGATACTTGAAGCAATGAATATGGGATACAAATTGGAAGAACATAATGGTGAAATTGTTATGGTTGGTCATGCCACCAAACAAGTTCAACCTAATTTATTTGAACATTTGAAGGAGGAGTAATATATGACTACTATTATTTTACCGAGAGATATTAGTAATGCTATTCTTAATATTAGTTATCAGTTAGAGAAGGCGAATGAACTTCGTGCAGAAGAACTTGAATTGATGAAGATGTTTTATGATTTTCAGTATGGTATTTCTTTGTGATACCTTTACTAACCATAACCTTTATATAGTATTATTTATATATATTATATTACAGATTGAATTGGTGATTATGATGTTAATTAATGATATTGTCAAAACAGTCCAAGACTACGAAGAAAACGAATGGGATTCCGAAGCAAGATTCAAATTCTATAATGTTGCTTATGATACTAAAACCAAAATTGTAAAAGTATTTTTTGTGGAAGAATATCATTTCGATGGTGACAACTGGGGTGAAATCGAAACAAAATCCAATGCAAGAAAGATACTTGAATTGGAAGATGTTTCTGCAGAAACTTATATTAATATGTTGGTTTCTGTGGTTAATGCAGACCAACAAGAATTAGAATACTACTATGGTAATACTCTTGATAAAGTTTCTTTTGTCAGAGTATAAAACAACATTTTTAAAAAGGTGATGATTTATGATTGCAGATATTAATATTCCTAACAATATTTTATTAAATATTATTATAGATAAGATTAAAGAAAATACCATTAATCTTGTTCATGTCCATAATGATGAGATGATTGTTAAATTAAATAAGATGAATGTGCAAGATTGGAGTTACAGTGAAGTTTACCATATATGTGGTGATGTTGATGAGATGTTGAATCTTATGAAAGTGAATCCTAATGTGGTTTATGTGGAAGAGCCGAATATTAATGATGGTGTTAGAGATATTGATATTATGGGTAAACTTGTTGTTCATAATCCTAAATAATTTTTATTATTTTTTTTAGTAAACACACCGAAACATTTAAATACTATAATATATAAATAATATATTACAGACTGGTATTGTATTACAAATACAAATATCAGATTGGTGATTTCTAACAATCACCAATGAGAAAGTGTAACTATCTTACTACTCTAAAAGAGTAGTCTGACAAGTGGCTCTTGGAATGAGATGACTGGCAACACGATTCTCGCAGACTATTTTCACACATCGGGTAAGACAAGTGAGGGGCGATTAGCCATCGTTAAAAGATAACAAGTACGATGAGTAGCACAGAACAATGGTTTAGCGACCATTATTCTTGCGAAGTCAGAAAGTAGTGTGAAACCCATCATCTTACCATTAAAATCCACAAAGGATTGTGTGTGATTAATCTTTTTAGAAGATTAGTATTATATTATGTATAATACTGGATTTGCAACCCAGTATTATATCACATTTCTCATTGATGATTGTTAGAAACCATCAAAAAAAAAATATAATATGAGGCGATTAACAATGACAACTGTAACATTTGAAAAAATCTGTAAAAACTGCGACAATAACTGTGGAAACTTCTGCAACAACAACCACCAATACCTT
>JAEEGL013230732.1_pt1 | contig 26728 bp, 24 predicted proteins | sample 9134231 | NCBI WGS metagenome assembly JAEEGL01 (sample SAMN16246548, study PRJNA631951) | gut metagenome | biome: gut microbiome; feature: rumen; material: fiber-attached | host: Bos | place: Iran: Karaj | collected 2018-10 | reverse complement strand
CGCGATGACTTCTCCTGGGTTGAGCCGACCAAGTTCATGGGTATTTGGTGGGCGATGTATGTCGGCGAATGGACCTGGGCTCCAGGTGAGCGCCATGGTGCAACGACTGAGCATGCCATGCAATATATTAATTCTTGCCGCAACCTCGGCATTCCTTCCCTTCTAATTGAGGGGTGGAATGACGGCTGGGAAGGCGATTGGCTCGAGAACGGCGTGAATAATAAATTCATGCAGTCGACGCCGGACTTTGATATGAAGGCCGTGACTGATTATGGCCGTAAGAATGGCGTTGAAATTATCGGCCACCACGAGACTGTAGGTTTTATTGATAATTACGAAGCGCAGCTTGAGGACGCCTATAAGTACCTAGCTCAGTATGGCATTCGCTACGTGAAGTCTGGTTATGCCGGTTCGAAGATGACGATCAATGGTCATCGCGAATTCCATCATTCTCAGCTTGGCGTACTGCATTATCAGAAGGCTTTGGAGCTCGCAGCGAAGTATCATATTATGCTCGATGTTCATGAGCCGATTAAGGGCACTGGTATTGAGCGCACTTGGCCAAACTTGATGACGCGCGAAGGTGCCCGCGGCCAGGAATATGAGGGTGGCGCTTTGGCTCCGTCGCACGCTTGCTATTTGCCGTTTACGCGCCTCTTAAGCGGTGGTATGGATTATACACCGGGCATTCTCGATGTCTCTAACTTCTCGAAGCGTATTGCCTCGACTCTGACGCGTCAGCTTGCCTACTATGTGACGCTTTATTCTTCAATGCAGATGGCTGCTGACAGACCGCAGGTCTACGAATCGCAGCATCCAGATCTCTTCCATTTCATTCGTGAAGTCCCTACGCGCTGGGAGCAGACCGTGCCGCTTCTCGGCGAAATTGGTAAGTATTATGTTGTCGCGCGCCAGCAATGGGAAGGCACCGATTGGTATGTCGGTGGCGTGACGAATGAGGAAGGTCGCAAGTTGGATCTCTACTTTGACTACCTCGAACCAGGCGTAAACTACGTCGCTGTGATTTATCGCGACTCCGAGGATGCGCATTATCGCGACCATCAGCTAGGATATGTTATCGAAGAGCGCATTGTGCGCCATGGTGACAAAATGGAAATGTATATCGCGCCAGGTGGTGGCTTTGCGATACGTCTCAAGAAGCAATAGTAAGAGAAACAATAGTGTCGTAGCCGAAGCGAGAGCGGACTTCGTAGCCTTTTTCGCGGAGCTTGTCGGCGGTCTCGGCGTCGAGTGGAGTCTTGGCGCTATTTTTGACGCTAAAACGAATGCCGTTTGCGGATGAGGATTGGGATAAGGTAATTTTGTCGCCCGCTTCGCAGTTCTTTAGGGCACGTTTAATTTCGGTCGAGAAGAAAGTCGCGACCGTTTCGTCGTCTTCGACTTTGATGGATAAATCTTGAAAATCTAGGTTAATCGAAATCTTGCGGCGGCCGCATTTTTCGATGAGATCCTGGTATATAGGAGAGATAATATCAATGATTCTGCTCATGCCTATATTATACACCAGGCGAGAATTGTTTTAGCTGCTCGCGGTGGCGCTTGTAGAGCCTGTCGTGCTCGCCTACTTCGCGCCAGAAGGCGTCGGAGTGATCCATGTGATTAATATGAGCAAGCTCGTGGATGATGACATAGTCGCGGAGCGGTTCTGGAACTTTCATTAGCCCGATATTGAGCGAAATCGTACCGGAACTGCTGCGGCTACCCCAGCGGGTATTGGCATGACTTAGGCGGATGCCGGAATATTTGTATCCGTATTTCTTGGCCCAAAACTCTAGACGATACGGTAGGTATTCGCGCGCTTTTTTAGCGAGAATCTTTTTCTGCGCATCGCGGGCGCGCTGAGTCGATGGATCTTTGACTGGCAGCTTTTCTTTGATTTCTTTGCGCATCGAATTTAGGAAGCGCTTAGCGAGAAAATCTGAGACGCCGCTTGGAACGGTAATAGTCAGCTTTCCGGAGGTTGCGACCGTAAATTTGGCACGAGTGGACCAGGCGCTTCGGCGTACCAATACTTCCCCAAAATCCGGGTCTTTGAAGCTCGACATTATTTCAGGTCCGCGAGGCGGCTAAGAACATTTTTGATCTGCGTTTGAGCGGTATGCTTGCCGGAAATGACGAGCGGGTTTTCTGCCTCGGTTGGAGCCTCGAGATGTTCATAGGAAGCGCTAAGGGCAGCTTTTGCGTCGGCAAGTTTTTTGTAGCGATGAAGCATGCGCTGCTTGATTGCATTCATATCGGTCTGGACCCAAATGAGAACAGTCTGATAGCCAAGCTCATCGAAGAGTTTGCGCATTTCTTCGCGGTTGCTCTCGGTCTCGCCCATGCCCTCGACAATAATGGTTTGCTTTCCGCGGGACATAATGCGGATAAATTCAATAACGGATTTGCGCGAAAGCTTTTGTTCGCGCTGAAGCTTGTCGAAATTAATGAATGGCGCTTCAATGGAAGTGCTGAAATGTTCCGCAAAGCTGGTTTTGCCGCTCATAGGTGCGCCAAAAACTAAGATAGCGTATGGTTTTTTCTTCCCATTAGTCATAACACCATTGTAATAGATGGCGAATTATTTTGCAAACTTAGGGGTATTCGAGGAGTTTGCGATGAGGACTTGGCTTGGATAATAGAAAAACCAGACGAGGTAGGATAGTATTGGTAGGAAAAATGGCGGGAGCGCGCCGTCGAGAATTAGAAAGCGCAAAGCGACGCAGGCGTCACAGCAGATGAATGCGATGAAGCCGTAGAATGCGCAGCGGGTTTGGAAGCGACGGTTGTTTTTGCTGTTGTTCTTTGCTGCCGTGACGAGATTACAAATGAGAAGGAGACCATAGACTGTGGCGATAGCGTAGATTGGTTCGAGGCCAAATGCGACGCCGAGCGCACATAGTAGGCTTATTGCGCAGACGTAGTAGCCGAGGGCTTTTGGCTCGAGTTTCGTGAGGCGCATGAGATGCATAAATTGCGCGAAGCTGAAGACGAATACGCCCGGCACGACGAACGGCGTCCAGACGAGAATTGTGTCGGCGAGAAAAGTAAATAGGAGTGCAAGCTGTAACAAGTAATCTTTGCGATATTTTTTGTTGGCGTAAATGACGCAGAGGAAAATGCCGGCATATTTGATGACTGAAGTGCCGATGAAATTTGGGACAATGAGATCGAGGAACAAAAAGCTGATGTAGATACTGGCCCATATGATGAGCCATTTCATATCTACGTATGAAAGTCGCTTAAAGTCGCCGATCCAGGCCTTAATCATCGACATCGCGCTCCTGGTGCCCTGCCATACAGCGGACGGAGAGGGCGTACCATTTGTTCGTCGTGGATTGGTTATTGCCGAAGTAGGAGTCGCCTGCATTATTTATGACGATCGTTAGACCCTGTTCGTATTGGTTCATTTCTGGCTTTGAACTGCCGGTCCAAATTTTACCTTGTGTCCCGCGCGATGAGCCGGTGTTATCGACACTATAAGAGCCGGCGAGCGTTAAGTTTACCGGGTATGAAAGCCAGTTGTTGGTAATATCGTGAGTCGTATTCTTGTAACCGTTTCCGCCCATTGCGATGTCCAGGGCTGATGTTTGTGCGCCGGTCCTACCGGTTGGGATGTGCCAGTTTGCCGGGCAGATGTCGCCGCCGGCGTACGTGGAGTTCGTGTAGTGTAGGCCGTGGCCTGCGGTTGTGGTGTACCAGTTATAGTGTCCGCCATAACCATACCACGAGGTAACATTATCGTTGTCGTTGTAGCTTGCAGGGTTGCTGCGGTCTACGTCTGCCGTGCTAAAGGAAATCCTATCTTCGCATTCTTCGCCGAGGGTTTGACACGGAGCGATTGTATTTGTAGCGTTTCCGTGGAATTGGTTGGTGTATTCGGTTAGGAATGCTTGGGTTGGGTTGTTGGTGTTTGAGCTATTGATGGTGATATTCGGATCATTGAGGTCTAGGCGCAGGTTTTCAATCATCCACCAATGGCCGTCGGCTAGTTTCGCTACGGCATAGACGTTATCATCGCGTTCATCCCGAAGGGCGATTACCGTGTTTTGCGGTGCAGAGGCATATGGTGCACTGTTTTCGTTGAAGGTCTGCATGGTGACGTTCTGCTCTGCTGGTTGCCACTGGGCGTAGAGATAGATATCGTCTTCGTCCGGAAGGGTTATGTATTCGTTCGGGCCGTACATGGTGCCGGTGCCATCGGCTTTAGTGTTCCAACCGACATAGCCGTTACCGGCGAGACTGAAGTTTGGCGCAATTAGTGTTGCGGACTGTTTTGGCGGGCAAACTTGCTGGACTGGCATTTCGCCTTCGACGGAGTTTCCATTTGGTAGGTAGTGGATGTTCGTACAGTTCTCTTCCCAGATAGCATATAGTGTCGCAGTGTTTGAAACCATATACGTGTCGCCCGCATGGAAGCGCTCATCTTCATAGATATATTCTTGAGTAATATCTTTGTCCTTATTGCTCTCCTCGACCCAAGCGTATAGGTGGTAATGGTGGCGGGTCGGTTCTTCGTCGGTAATCGTAAAAGAATAAGTATTGCCCTGTGCGGTAGCGGTTTGGGCTTCAGGTGCGCTACTGCCGCCATTTGCGTCGTAATTTAGAGTGAAGGTTTTTTCTTCTGCGTAGGCTTGGCCAGTTACGCAGCGAGCTGGCATGAAGATACCTGAGCCGCTTCCCATGTTTTGCCCAGCAATGAATGTTGCGCCAATACCCATATAGCCAGGTTTCGAAAGCATTGTGGCATAGAGATTATAGCTACTGTTGCCGTGGTCATATAGAGCGTCGCTTCCGTAATAATAGCCTACGCCTCCTCGATAGACGCTATCAGTGCTGGACCCCATGTATGCCCCATATCCCGGTGCATAAACTCCAGAGTAAATGAAGTTGTTCGGGAAGCTCGTCCATGTCATCACTTGTTCTGTCTCCGTTTGCGTTTCGCCTGGGTCGAGTGCGGACTCGAGGTTGCGGTAATCTCCGTCGCTGCCGCCGCTTGGGAGGCGCCAGCCGGTTGGGCAAATTGCGTCGTTTCGAGCGTCATCTTCGTCGTAGTAGTTGCCGTATGCATATACTGCGCCGTCTTCTGCTGGTTCGTCCTCTCTGTCTTCGGCCGTGTTTTCGTTGATGGACGTATTAGTAACTTTGCGGCTATTCTCGATTGTCCAGCAATTGCCGTCGACTAGCTTGGCCACGGCATAGGTTTGGCCGTCGGTGTCGTCTAGGGCTGTAATTTCGCCTTTTTGCAGGCTGCTACAAGTGAATCCAATCATGTCGCCGGCCGATTCGATCCAGGTTGCATAGAGCTTCAGCGAGCCACTTTCTGGCATAGTGATGGTTTGATTTGGGCCGTACATGGTGCCGGATCCGTTGGCTTTTGTGTTCCAACCAGCGAAGCCGTGGTTTTCTAGGCTGAAGTTTGATGCGTAGAGCGTGACGCTCTGCCCTGTGGTCGCGTTTTGGTCGGCCATTGTGCCATTTGCGGCGCCGCTGTTGGCGTTGTAGCAAATGCCTTGGCAATCTTTGTAGTAGAATGTGACGCTGTTTTCGAGGGTAATTTCTTGGTCAGTTGTCGATGCGGCGTTTGTATTGGCGATAGCTGTTGCGGTAATAGCTGTGGCTGCAATCGCGATTACGATCGGAGCGGACTTTTTGTGCTTCTTGGTGAAGTAGAAGACAGCGATGATAGTTGCACTGGAGGCGATAAGAATCAGCACTGCTGTTGTAATGCTTTGAATATCGGAGCTAGTGTTTGGCGTCTCTGGCGACTGCTCTTTTGTGGCGGTCGTAGTTTCCGCTTCTGGGGCTTCTTTCTTTTCTTCTGGTTCTGGATCTGCGGCGACTGCGACTGTTGTGGTTTCTGGTTCCCCGTCATCGTTTTCATAAGTGATCGTTATGGTCGTATTGAACTGCTGCTGGGCTTTGTCTGCGCTTTCGACTTCGTTGTCGTAGGTCATTTTGAAGATGAAGTCGAAGCTGCTGCCGGCATCTATGTTTGCTTCGATTTTGCTATCGTATTTGTAGCTAACATAATTGATGCTCGAGTTAATTGCGGCGCTGAGGACGCGGCGGGTCTTCGCGTCGGTGTTTTCTAGACCGAGCCTGTATTCGACGAATTCGCCTAGGTTATGGAAGGTCACTGCGTTGGTCGCGGTCGTTCCGTTTTTGACCGAAATCGCCGCTTCGGTTGCTGCTGATTTATCTGCTATTTCGGCAGATTTTAGTTTAAAGATGCCGCTTTCGGCGTATGTGCTACACCCGATTGCGATTGTTGCCAAACACGCAAAAAACGCGCCAAGGCACGCACTTAGTAACCAGTTTCTCTTGTTCACAAAATGACCCTCTTTTTGTTTCTGCTTTTATTAAAGCATAAACGGGTTAGAAAGTATAGTATTTAACTAGAAATTGAAGTGTTGTTTTTCGACACCTTCTTCATCGTAGATAAAGGCGTTGGCATCGCTGAGATATAGGAGCTGGAAATCCGGGTTGTCGAGCGTGTAGCCGAACGGAATCATCCAGTCGAAACTGTCGATGGCGACCTTCTTGGCCTCGATATTATTGCTGTCGTCGATTAGTTTGCAATTGATGCGGATCCAATCTTCGGATTCGTCGATACCTACGATGCAGACGTTGTCGTTCTCTGCGATTTGCTTTGAGACATTCTTGTGCTTGCTGGTGATAAAGTAGATCTTATTATCGTATTTAAAGGTTGCGCCGAATGGGCGGAGGCTTGGTTTATCTCCGTTAATAGTGGCTACGAAATAGGCGGATAATTTCTTCAGAAAATCAAATGTTTCTTCCATGGTGCTCCTTTTTCTATATTCTAACACACCTGAGATTAAGCATTAGCCTTATTGACAAATAGCCTCAAGTGTGTTATAATGATGCTATAACTATGTTTGGTTAGGTAAATTACAATATTCTTTTGCTTCTGCGGCTCGTCCTGGCTATAAAGGTTGTAGCTAGAACGAGTCGCGGAAAACCATTATCCGCCTCAAATACAGTCGGCGACTTATCGCCAGAAGGAGAACACTATGGATATCGGAAAAATTGCAGAAAGAAACGCTAAGAGACAGGCAAAGTTCGCGGCCTTATTGCAGAACAACGCTCCTATTGAGGAGATTCGCAATGAGGCAATCAATGACGTCCAGGCAAGAATCAAGGAGACCGAAGAGATTATTGATCTCGCATTCGGAGTTGAGCTCCAGACGGCTTGCATTCGCCAGCAGAGGTATAATGAAAAGCTTGATATGATCAGGGCTGCAACTACTTCTGAAGAAATCGTGAGACTTGTCGGTTAGCAATCCCGCACCGGTTCGCCGGTGCTTTTTTTGTCTAATTTTTGCCAGCAAAAATCCCGAGGCGATGCTCGGGCTATTTGCTTGGTGCTGGGAGTAGGAGTCGAACCTACGAAGGCCGAAGCCGGCAGATTTACAGTCTGATGCGTTTGACCACTTCGCTATCCCAGCAAAGTACTAAACTATTTTAGCACAAGCTGGGGTTGTTATCAAGGAATTATTGTCCGTAGCCTTCGATCATTGCGGCGCGGAAATCTTCAATCAACTGATCGGCCGCATCGCGTTCTTCCTGAGTAGTCAGTTTTGCCTTGAACCAGTTTACGATATCTTGCTCTGTCTCTAGGAACCCGGTCATGTAGATATATTTTTTGATGCCGCTGTACTTATTTGAGGATGGATCGCTAGCGTCGCTTTCGCTCTTTTTCTCATAGTATCGGGTACGATCTGCGCGGCCGCTCAACGAAGTTAATTCGTAGTCTCTCGAGCGGGTTTCGTAGTCTATGCCAAGCAACCCTTCCGCGAGATATGCTATTGTGCCGGTTCTATCCGCGCCGTGAGAACAGTGGAAATAAATATTTTTCCCGTCGATGACGTCCTGCATGAATTCCGCAAGAACCGAGCGAGTTATGTCGTAATATCCGCTTCCCCTTGCATCTGCAGGATTAATATCGTAGTGTATCGTCATTCTTTGCTTATATACATCAGCGTCGTCAACGGCGTTGCTATGTGTGCCCATGCGTGGGGATTGGACGTTTTCTCTGAGCTCGTATTCCATTGTTATGCCGAGCTTTCGCAAGTCGCTGACGTCGTCCCCGCCAAGCTTCTCTCCGCGCATTAGACGGCCATATTTTAGCGTGCCATATGCGCCTGTTAGCCCACCAAGGTCGCGCACGTTTCTCGCCGACGATAGCGTAATAAAGCGGCGTTCGCCAGTAGCTTTTACGTATCCATAAACGTTAGAATCGGCTTCTGATTCCCATCGATAAATTGTACCCGGTATCATGTTTTCGATGAGGCCGTTGTCGGTTTTGAGGTATGTTGCTTCGGCTCCCTTTTCTCGGTTTTCGTTTGAGAGGTAGACCTTGATATTTCCGCCGACGCCGGTATCGTAGGCGGCTGGGCGATCGCAATATACTGTCCCGCCGTTTTCCTCATAACGATAGGTATTCGGGAATATCGACGTCGATGTCGTTATGTCTGGGCTACCGCTATATATACATCTGCGGCTCCCGTCTCCGCTACGGTTCGCATCGTCGAAGTTTGCTTTCATTGCCTTTAAGAAGGCGTCTTTGTCGTTGTTGGCGTTCCAGGTATCAACATTTGCGAAGTATTCTTGTGCGGCTTCGCTTTGGATATTGAATTGGACGATTTTTTCAGTGTACTTTTCGAGTTGTTTGAGCGGTACTTCTATTACCGGGACTATACCATTTCCAGAGGCACTCGTGGTGCTGTTTACTGCGCGGTTATTAGACATGATGCGCCAATACGAATTGTCGCTTTCGACATTCAAGATTAACCCCGTAGGAAGGACATTTCCGCCAACTGCGTATTTTGTGCCCTCCATTAAGTATTCGCAAGAGTTGAGCGAGCCGAACGTTTCTGATGCTGTTTGGCATGCCGCCTGTATTTCAGACTTCGTTGGTAGGCGAGTTGGTTTGCCGTTCGCGAATTGGACGGTTAGGAGATTCCAGTCGGCGGCAGTTGGTAGCTTGCTTTCAACTTCGTTATATTTGAAGCCTTTACCCATCGTTTCGCTGTACATAAGAATGGCGTTTTCTTCATTATTTGTCAGATAATAGAATCGCTTAGTTGTTATATTGTTGCTCGAGTCTTTAGCGATCGCACAATCGTAGGCGTCGCCACCCTTCGGAGTAGTACTAGACGCCGCTGTGCCATATGTAATAGTGTCGCCAATGGAATGGATCTTTGCTGGGCTTGTGGCTGCGCAGCCGCCGCTGTTATTACATGTTTCGGTGTGCAGCTCTTCTTTCGGTACGAGCTTACACATGATTATCAGCCAGTGCGCGTAATACGTTTTTTCTTCGTTAATTATGGTTTCTGTGGTTAATCGCGTGCCGCCCTCGGCTGCGGTCCACCATCCGTCGAACGCGTAGCCACTTAGCTCGGCCGTTGGCAATTCTGATATAGTCCCGCCCGCATCAACTGCGATACTGTTTTGGCTTGCTGTGCCGTCTCCTGCGTCGAATTGGATCGTGAATTCGCCGTGGGTAATCGTTATGGTTGCGGTCTTAGTAAGGCCTGATTTTTCGCCAGTAATAATTAGAGTAGTTTCGCCTTCGCTTAGAGCCCTGATAGCATCGTTGTCTGCTACTGCGATAGTATTATTGCCTGTAGCTACTGAGTATGGCTCAAGTTCGTCGGAATTAGTAATGGAGAAGACCTCTGATGTGCCGGCCATGAGAGTGAAACTATCTGAAGATAGGATGGCTTGCGTAATATCTTTCTTCCAATGCGCATGATATGTGGTTTCGCCCATGATTGGCGTTGACGTGGTTAGCTTTTCTCCGCCATTTTCTGTCGTATACCAACCATCCAGGACATAGTGCTCGAGTGACGACGTTGGGAGCGTCGAAATGCTGTCGCCTTCGGTAATGCCAGTGATGTCAGCTACGTCACTACCGCCATGTGCATTAAAGTGGACGATATACTTCGGCAATGCGACGCTAACGTTTAGTGTGGCTTCAAGCGTCGAGCGCGAACCTACGAGAGTAATTGTTGTGCTGCCGGCTGCTACGGTTGTAATATTACCGTTTCCGTCGACAGTGATGATATTGGTATTATCGCTGCGGTATGTGAATGGCTCAAGTTCGTTTGCGTTTGTTACGTTTACTTGCGCCGATTCACCGCGTGTGATCGAAATATTAGATACGACAGCATTCGTGATATCCATTGTCCAGTGGGCCTCGACGTTAGTGTTGCCCGTAATAGGTGTGCTAGTCGTGAACTCCGTATCGCTGCTTTCTAGGAACCAGCCATCAAAGACGTAGCCCGTGCGAGTCGGATCGGCAGGAAGCGTTCCGATTGAGCTTCCTTCTTCGACATTGGTAATGTCGGCGATTTCGTTTCCGCCCTTCGTATCGAAGTGAACGGTGTATCTTGGGAGAGTTACCGTGACTGGGATTTCGAAGATTTCGCCAGAGCGGCTGCCGGTGAGTACGATGTTCGCTTGGCCATTAGATACTGCTGTGACCTTGCCGTCTTGGCCTATCGTGGCGATTTGGTCGTTGCTAGACGACATAGTGAATGGCTCGATATTGTTCTTGTTGGTTATAGTTAGATATGCTTCGTCTCCGCGAGCAAGTTCGAAGGAGCTTGGCGATGCAATAGCCTGCTGAACGTTACGCGCCCATTTTGCGGTGATTTTAACGTCTTCGGTAGGCGTGTAGCCGTCTGAGATTTGCGTATTTCCAATGAACCAACCATCGAAAATATACTTTTTGCGTGTCGTAACCGGGAGCGTCTCGATTGAGGTGCCCTTTTCGATTTGCACTTTCTTATAGGAGTTGTCTAGGGTGCCCGATTTTGCGTCAAACTCGACTTGGTAGTAATTCCAATCCATCTCGCCGAGGCGAATTGAAAGATTGCTAAGTGTGCCGACTAGAACATTCTTTGGTTCTGGGTCTTCGGTGCCATCATTTGGATAAGCGCCAAACCATGTGGTCTGGTTGAAGTATTGATGGAAGTCGCTGACATCCTGGAGCTCGAATAGGTTGCCGCCGTTTATCGAGATATAGACGATTCTATTGTGGCGAACGATTTTAATAGTTTGGAACTCGGTGTATGGTTTAACATAGTTTGCCTCAAGGTAGCCAGAGCCCGTTTCGTTTAGGAGCGCTGAGCGAATGTCGATATTGTCTCCGCTCTTGCGAACAACGACGCCTGGCGATTTTGCTTGAGGAAGTGGGCTAGGTGGATTTGGGAGTTGCGATGTAGGATGCGTCGTGCTGATTTTGTTGCTGACAAAAGCTGCTTGCGCCTCAACTTGATTTGGAGAGTAGCTGTCGATATTGAAGGAGATTTCATAATCTTTATCGAAGTTTTCTGAAGTGTTGAGGGAGATTCCGGTGTCTATGAATGTTTGGCCGACGTAGTCAGTATCATTGAACTGGCAGGTGCTGCTCGTTGTAATTGTGCTGTCTTTGCCATTGAATATACAGTCGCCCTCAATGCTGAATACTACTGGGAATTTATCTTCCCATACGGCGTATAGGGTTACGGTGCCGCTGGTTGCAAGATTGATTACTTCTTCGCCATCGCTATATTCTTTTGTCGTTGCATTTGGATTTGTCGACCAGCCCTTGAAGTTGTAGTTTGCGCGCTGGAATTGGTTAGCGCTTAGATTGGCTGCTTGGTCATAAGTCATGCCTTGCGGGTTCATTGATCCGGTCGCATCGTCGGCGTTTTTATTGAATGCGATAGTGTATGTTCTTGCGGTCCACTGCGCGTATAGGTGGTACTCTCCGTCATCTATGCTCGTGAGATTTTGGACCTCTTCTTTGTCTCCATAACCAGTGCCGGAATCATTTGGATTTACGCTCCAGTGGTCAAAGTCGTAGCCTGGGCGCGAGAAGCTGTTCTCCGCAAGCGAGGTTGGTGCTTGATCGTATGTGAAGCTCTGAGAAGCCGTAGCGCTGTTATTCGGGTAGTTGGCGTGGAAGACGACCGTGTAATTATTTGCGCGATAATTTGCGCCAATGGTCGCGTCTTCTGCTCCAACCGTGAAACTGCGCGAGGCGTCGGTCGCGTTATCTGACCAACCAGTGAACGTATAACCCGTCCTAGTTCCTGCGGTGAGCGTGCCGGTTTGCTCATAATAATACTTCTGGCCGTTTATGAAGACGTCGCTTGAGATTTGGACGGCATTGTCGCCGAAGGTAACCGTATATTGGTTGCGGGTATAGTAGTAGTCGATGGCCATGTGGCCGTCACCGGTAATTTTCTTGGACTGGGCGGCTGGCGCGGTGAATCCGGTGTAGGATTCGCGGTTTGGAGTGGCCATCGTGTCTGTTGTGCCGGTCTTATCTTCGGTTTTCGCGAGCGTGTAATTATCCCCGCCGCCGATATTCTGCTTATAGTGGTTTACGGTATAGGCGGTATTTGTGTTCGCGGTCCAGAAGGCGTAGAGCGTAATTTCGCCTTCAGCGAGGAGGTTCTGCACGGACTCTTCGTCGGCGTAGCGGCTGCCGGTATCGTTGCTTTCAGTATTCCAGTGGTCAAAGGTGTAGCCTTCGAGTATGAAGCTATTTTTGCTTAGCTTTTCTGCCTGGTCGTAGGTTAAGGTCTGAGTGCTCATACTGCCATTGGCGGCGCTGTTATTCTTGTCGAAGCTAACGAGATAAGTGTTCGGCGTATAGATTGGCTTGATTGAGGCGGCTTCGGTTAGCTCGATTGAGATATTCTTCGTAGTTTTGCCGTTGTTCCAGTTAGCAAAAACGTAGCCCACGCGATCTTTTGCGGTTAGCGTTACTTGTGTGCCATATTTATAGTTGCCCGCCGGCAGCGATGATGCCGTGTCGTCGGCGTCCTCGAGCACTAGAGCGATGAGCTCCCGATTATAGTCATAGACGATCTCGGTGCTGCCGTCTTTGGCGATAGTTGCGGTTTTTGTCGTAGGCGCAATGAAACCGGGGTAGGTCTTGGTGGCTGGCGTAGCGGTTTTCCCGGCTACTCCAGTCTTCGATTCGGATTCGGCCACAGTATAGTCGTCATTCTCGAGGTTTTGCTGGCGATGAATGACGGTGTATTTTGCCGATACCTCTGGCTCTTCTGGCGTATCTGGCTCATCTGGAGCGACCGGCGTCTCTGGCTTGTCTGGCGTCGATGGTGTTTGGTTGCCAGAAGGCTTCGTATTTGGCGTATTGTTTGATGGCGTAACTGGCGAAATCGGCTCCGGTTCTGGTTCTGGGGTCGGTTCTGGCTCTGGGTCCACTTGCGGAATCGGATCAACTGGTTGTGGTTCTGGCGTGCCCGGTTCGATTTTGACCTGGACCGGTGCAAGAATCAGCATCGGAACGAGGATGAGTGCGGAAATAAAAGTCGTGATAAACGATAGAGACTTTTTCGTCTTGATTTGACGGACGAGAAAAAAGACGGCTAGGGCAACCAATGCAATTGCTGCTACCCAGCGTAGTATACCAAGCGCAGTAGAACCACTGACAAAGGTATAGTACTCTCTTGTCACTTCACCTCCTAATTTGTATTAATTATACATTAGCGAATTGAAGAAGACAATAAATATAAGCGGAATTTTGTAGAAAAATTGGAGCCGTAAATATCTTCGATATTTACTCTCCATCTTCGGAAAAAGCATCAAAAATGCAAGCATTTCTGCTTGCTTTTTCTCTCAGATGGAGCCGCAAATCAGACTTGAACTGATGACCTGCCGCTTACAAGGCGGCTGCTCTACCAACTGAGCTATTGCGGCATAGGTATATTCTACACTTTTTCGGCTATTTTTTAAAGCTTCTAATTGTCTTTAACCGAGATCTTTTTGCGAGCATCGGTTTGGACGGCAATTTGTTTGCTTGTCGGCTTTACTGGCGTTTGTTTCTGCGCCGGACGCCTAATAACGAGGCGAGGCTTTGCGACTGGGCGCGGGTGGATAGCGTTCGGACGACGAATGATGGTTGGCCTCTGTGGACGAGCGGCCTGACGAGCGAGTCTATGTTCGCGGCGTTTCTCTGCTGCGGCAGCGCGGTTTGCGATGCGAGTTTGTTTAGCCTCGAGACGCCTCTGGCGGTTTCTGTTCTTCTCTTTCTCTGCCGCTGCGGCACGGGCAGCCTGGAGTTCGTCGATGCGCTTGCGCGTCGCCTCGGCGTTTTCCTGGTCGCCAGCGTTTTCGTAAATTTCAAGGATATAGCGTAGAACTACGGCGGTCGGGCTGAGGCTATACGCGGTTTCGAGTGCTTCGATAGCTTTGCTGCGTTCGCCGAGCTTCTCGAGCGCCTTGGCATAGGCGATGTAGCGGCCCGGTTGGTCGCCTTCCATCTCGATAGCTTGGCTGAACGCCATCGCTGCCTGCTCGTATTTTTTGGTTTCGAAATAAATGAGGCCGACGTTGTGGATGCTCGACGCATTGTTGTCTAGAGACTGCGCAATCTCGAAGCATTCGACGGCTTCTTTGTATTTCTTTTCCTTTGCATATAGAATACCGAGGCGGTTATAGGCGGCGGCATTCTTTTCGTCGAAACGCAAAATCGTAAGGAGGGCTTTCTCGGCCTTCATTGGCTTTTGTTCGCGCATTGCGCCCTGAGCGAGGCCCCAGAGCTTTTTGATCTGCGGATTTTTGCGGATTTCGTCGATTTCTTCCTCTTCTGGGTCTTTACGATAATTTGGAATGAAAAAGACCACGAAGAAACACAATAATAGTAGAAGCACGGCGGCTAACATAAGAACTATTATAGCATACCAGCGACGAGCTGGAGCTTCACGTGGCCGTTTGCGGCGATATTATCCGAGATGGTAAGCAGCTTTTCAAGCTTTTGGAGGAACTGGGTGTTGCCGGTCAGGAAGTAGGTTTTATATGCGAGTTCGATTGCGCATTCGAGGATTTTGAGGGCGCCTTGGCGACTAGATTCTTTGTTGAGTTTAGCAATCTTGTCAGCTAAGTCTGGCAGATTTGCCTTTGTTGCCGAGAGGTATTGCTTGGCGAGCGCGATAGTCTTCGCGTCGTAGTTTGGGGCGTCTGAGATCTTTGAATCGTTCTTTAGGCAATAGTTGCTGGCGCGCGATTTAATGGTTGGGAGAATCTGGCTTGTGTTGTTACTTAGGAAGACGAAGTGGAGTTTGTCATTAGGCTCCTCGAGGGCTTTTAGGAAGGCATTGGCTGCGTTTGCATTCATAGTCTCGGCATTTTCGACGACGATATAAAAATCATGGGATTGTTTAGCCTGCGCGATATTCGATAGTTCACGAATCTTCGTGATATCTATCGTATTTTTCTCGTCGTCCGGCTTGATGTGGACCGATGCTGGCAGAATTGCGGCAAAATCTGTGCCGAGCGGTAGCTCGAAAATCGAGAAATTATTCTGTGCAGCAAAAGTTGCGACTTCTTCGAGGCTATTTAACTGCATCGCGGAATTCCTCCGGGAGTGGTGCAGTGAACGTGACACGTTTGCCGTCTGGGATGGTAATCTCTAGGCTAGCGGCATGGAGGTACATGCGGTTAGCTTTTGGAGATTTTGGATTGTAGACTTTGTCGCCAAGAATCGGCGTGCCGATATGGGCCATATGGATGCGGAGTTGGTGCGTGCGGCCGGTGCGCGGCTTGAGCTCGACGAGGCTGAAGCGGTCATTTTCGGCGATTACTTGGTACTCAGTAATTGCTTCGCGGCCATTTGGATCGGCAATGAAGGTCGTAGGCTTCTTGAGGTTGCGCGTGAGCGGAACGCTAATAATTGCATGAGGCTGCTTAGGGTGGCCAACGACGACGGCGTAATAAGTCTTGTGCGTTTTGCGATCTGCGAATTGTTTTTGGAGCTTCGACTTAGTTTCTGGGTTCTTCGCGACGGCAATAATGCCAGAGGTATCGCGATCGAGGCGATGAACTGGCTCGCCGAAATCATCAATGGAGCTTTCCGCAAGGTAGGCGCCCTTTTTGATAGAGAGCATGCCCGCTGGCTTATTGAATACGACGAGATTGTCGTCTTCATAGATGACTGGTGGGCGTTCAGATTCGCTCTTCTGTTCGGTTAGGCTAATCTGCCCTTCTTCTTCGAGCGTAAGCAAGGTGTTGGCCTTCTTGATTATTTGGCCATTTACGGTAACGGCGCCAGTCTTAATGAATTTCTGGATTGTGGCGCGACTATAGTGTGAATATTGCTCCAGCAAAACCATATCGAGGCGGCGCTTTGGCGTCTCTAAGAGTTCTTCCTTTTTCTCAATATCGCCGTTGATGACGCGCGACATTTCGGGTTTGCTGAATTTTTTGGCCATATTATCTGTTATTTTACAATTTTCTTGGCATTTTTGCGAGCATGAGCGGTTTTCTTCGGCTTATATTTTGTGTCGGCGTAGAGCTTGCGAACTTCGCGATAGGCGTTGTCGTAGCTCGATTTGTAATTTGGAAATGCGTTCATGAGGCGGCGCTGTGGATAGGTCAAGAGGCGGCTGGTGCGCTTATTCAATTCAGCGACGAATTGGTTTTTGCCTCTCGCAATGTATTGAATAACGGCACCTTGGCTGATGGTATTTTGAAAATCTTTGAGGATTCGGGTGAACTTTGCGAAGCTTTGGTTAGTCGAGATGACGTCGAGGGCGAAGATTGCGGCCGCTACGATTGCGATGGTATCTTTGTGCTCGAAGTTTTCGACGAATTGCAGGATGTGGCTGTGGCAAAAATGAACCCCAACCGCGCCGACGGCAAAAGCGATGAAGCCAGACAGGCAGACGCGGCCGTTGATATTGAATGGCTTTTTGCTATAGTCCCACCAGCGGGCGTGAAAAATGAGCTCCATCGCCAAGGATGTTAAATATTCGAGGGTGCAGGCGACGAGCCCGCCGAGCAAAAATAGCACGACGAGGTTGCCGCCGAAGAAATGGTCTAGCAGCACGAAAAGCAGCGCCCCGACGCCATATATTGGGCAATATGGGCCATTCAGGAAGCCGCGGTTGGTGATCTTATGATAAAAAACGATAGACATGAGGCCTTCCCAGACCCAGCCGATGAAGCTATAGACTAGAAAACATAAAAATAGGCTACTTATCATGGCGAATTATCTTTATAGTATCGTCGTAGAGCGGTTTTGAGAAGGCCTCTTTTGTGGCGCAGATTTTGTCGGCGATACATAGAATGATGCCCTCGCGCGTACGAGGCGGGCGGATATTCAGCGGGAACATGTGACGAGCGATCATTTGCGCCTCGATTGGCGTGATGGCGTAGTCGTTTGCGGCATTCTTAAGCGCCGTATCGGCATGGCGGTAGCCGTGGAGCCGATGCCCTTTTTTGTGCCAATCGTATTGGAAGTAGTCGTGGAGTAATGCGCCGCGTACGAGCGCCGGGTAGTCGAATTTTAGATGAGTCTTGCGAGCGAGATACACGCAGAGACAAGAAACGCTTATCGAATGTTCGAGCACACTAATGTCGCCATGCATGCTATATTCATTACTCTTCGCGAATGATTCTGAGTTCAAGATGTCTTCGCCGTAGTATTCGACGGCGCTAGCGGTGCTGATTTGCTTCGGGATGCGTTTACGCATTATTAGCGGAGGAGCCCCACCGCGCGCTGAACTTCGGCTAGCTTTGCATTTGCGACTTTGTTCGCGTAAGCTTCGCCCTGTTCGAGAATGCGCTCAACATCTTCGTCGCTAATCTGTGCGACGCGCTGCTGGAATTCTTCGAGGAAGGTCGAAACGGTGCGTGCGACTTCTTGCTTGAGATCGCCATAGCGCTCGAGGCCAGCATACTGCTGGATGACGTCGTGGATATCGCGGCCGGAGAGCATCGCCTCGATGGTCATGAGGTTGCTGATGCCTGGCTGGTTGATCATATCGAAGTTGATTTTACCGAGGCTGTCGGTCGTAGCCGACATAATCTTCTTTGCAGCTGCGGCTGGATCGTCGCTGAGGCTAATCTTGGACTTCTCGTCCTTGCTAGACTTACTCATCTTCTTTGATGGGTCGGTGAGACTACGGATACGGAGGCCCTTTTCGAGATTCATAAAGGCGACCTGCTCTTTTTCGGAGGCTGGCACCGTGAATAGTTCGCGCTCAAACTTATTGTTCATGCGAATCGCGATATCGCGAGTGAGCTCGAGGTGTTGGAACTGGTCTTCGCCGAGCGGAATGATTTCTGCATCGTAGAGCAAGATATCTGCAGCCATCAAAATTGGATAGTCGAAAAGGCCGACCGTGATGGCTTCTGGGTTTTCTTCTGATTTATCCTTGAACTGCGTCATGCGCTTTGCTTCGCCGTAATAAGTGAAGCAGTTGAGAATGATAGCAAGTTCGCTATGTGCCGGCACGTGGCTTTGGCGATAGATGTGGACGTTCGGATTGTTGACGTCGAGACCGGCGGCGATATAGTATTTGACACCCTTGATGACCTGGGCATAGAGTTTACTGTGGTCAATTGGCGTAGTAAAGCTATGAAGATCCGGGATGAACATATTAATATGCGCATCGGCGGCGTGTTCATTAGCGAGATTAATCATGGTTTTGTATGCGCCGATGAAGTTGCCGATAGTTGGCTCTTCATTCACGCGTATACCGGTAAGAATGGTTTTCATTTGTATATCCTTATATTATATCACATTTTGTAAATATTTGCAAGCATGAGCGACAATTACGTCGCGGACGTATCTGTTAGGCGCGAGGCCAATGCGGTATAAATGCGGATAGATTTGTCATGTTTTTATTATAGCAGATATGATTATTTAGCGAAATAAGCCTTAACCTTCTTCGAGAGTGTGAAGTAAAGGCCGTAGCCAAGGAAGTAGGTGGTTGGCCAGAACAGAAGGAACGGAATGAAGACCGCAACGCCGGCGCTGCCGCAGCCGTTTTGTGTGTTTGCGCAGATGCCAATGGTTATGAATAGGATCGTTTGATAAATTATGCTGATGCTTGCGATCGCCAAGTGGCTGATGCCGATTATAAGGCGTCCGACTCTAGTTAGCGTAAGGATGATGCAGGCGACGATTAGCGCTGTGAGGGCGGTTAAGATGATAGCTCCGGCCGGATAAGCATAATAATCACGCATGGCCGACAGAATTGAGATCGCAGTAATAATTGTGATGACTAGCCAGATTATGATGCCGGCTGGGGTTTTGGATTTTTCCATTATTTTCCTTATTAAGCTTAAGCTAAGTATATCATAAGATTTTTGGGCATAAAAAAATGGTGGAGCACAGGAGATTCGAACTCCTCACCTCTTCCATGCCATGGAAGCGCTCTACCAAATGAGCTAGTGCCCCAGTGGGTTTTATTATAGCATAGATGCAAAAAATCTTCCATTTTCGCGCTTGCTTCATTTTGGTTATGCTATAATTGAATCAATGAAGGTGAGAGGTGTTATAGACTGGGCTGTTAGCCATTTTAAGGCGGTTTTAGCTGTTCTTCTTGGTGCTAGTATTATTATGTTTGCCGCTACAATTTGCATTTTTTATTTTGGCGATCCTAGCCCTACAAAAACTCTACTAGATTTAAATATTGCCCCGCTATCTAGCGCGATTACTCTCGATGGAAATTCCATCCAGCAAGGTACCTCCGAAGTCGAACCTGGCACACATCATCTAGCGTTCTCTGCGGATGGCTTCAATAGCAAGGAGTATGATATTGAAGTGAAGGCAAACCAGACGAATAGCGTCTCCGATTATCTAACGAATAACGAAAATGGTTTTGAATATTATCTGTTCCACGCTTCTGACATGGAGGTTTTGATGACCGTCAAAGACGAAGACGTAAAAGAATTTGTTGAGAACTATAAGCATGCGTATACTATATTCTCTAAACTCCCAATGGAACACTCCTTCTACACAGACAATGGACTCGGCAAAGTCACTATAAAGGACGGCCGTAGTTCTCATAGGTGCAAGAAATATCTTTGTCTAGAAGTGTCTTCTATTGCCGATACGCTTACTGAAGCGAAAAGCGGTGTCATGGAAGCTCTTCATAATAGTGGATATAGCATAACGGATTACGAGGTGGTATATGACTTTTAAGAGGGTTTTAACTAGTATTTCTCTTTCTGTATCGGCTGTTGTTATTGTTTCGAGCCCAGCGTTTGCTCTTACTAATGCTTATCTTGATAAGTTTGCCAATAATGACATCATTTTCTATAACCCCGAAGAGTGTAGTGAAACTGCTCAGTCTTCTCTTTCGGGCAGTAACATTGAGGAGAAGATCCTCAATTATTATCTCGACCATGGTTTTACCGAATCAGCCGCAGCCGGCATTCTCGGCAACGCTTTTGCTGAGTCTGGCCTGCAAGTTGCTCGTCACGGCTATTCTGGTGATTTGTTCTTTGGCTTGTTCCAGTATAAGAAGGCGTATGCCAAAACACTCTGGAAAAAAATGGAGGATGCGGGTCTTCTAGATATTGCCGAGAACAAGAAATACGATGATTCTAGCGAAAACAACAATGGTTATGCTGTCGATAAGCAGGTCGAGCAGAATATGCCCGGAGCAATCGACAAGCTACTAAAGATTTACCTAGATTACAACCTTTCGACCGAAGACTATCGAAGCGACAAATGGCAGAAGACAATCAACGAGTGGGAAGGTAAAGAGCATGCTGCTGAATATGCTGCCGAGGTTTTCCTTGCTGAAGTAGAAAAGGCCGTTCACGATAATGGGGCCGAGTTGATTTACTACAAGAGTAATAATAAATATCAATCCGCCAAGAGGCGCCGTGATGCCGCAAAGGATTATTATGAGAAGTACTTTGGCGCTAATGGTTCCGGTGTTTCCCGTACTAAGAGCGTTTCTGCCGATTATTGTTGCGACCCAAATTCGCAGCTCCAGACTTACTCTGTCTATCCTAGTACCAAATACACTATGGGGGCCACCGAAGACGAAGTGAACAAGAATATAGCGAAGGTTAGCTCATATATCGCTGGCATGAAAGGAATTACCGTTTCTGGCACTTCTGACAGCGTGAAATCGGCTGCATCTTATCTAGTAAATCACTATGAAAAACAAAGCGGTGCCGTTCCTGGAGATACTGAGAAGTTTATTGCTTCTTTGACAGGTTATTCAGGAATGACCGATTCATTTGCTAATAAGACTATTTCCGATGCCGTGCGTTCTGTATTGATTGACGGTAAGCGTATCTTGCCTGGTCAGGTTTACGATAAAGTGAAGCCGAGCGACGCTTCGAATATCAATAATAACGGTGTTGCCATTTCTGCGTCGGATACTTCTAAATTTTTACGCGGTATTACGAAGATGACTGTAAATAATAAAGCTGCTGTGTTCTGGAGCTGGTATGACTACTCAAAGAACTCTGGCGATGCTCTTTATTATTACGAAAGCGACCCGCCTTCGCCTAGTGTGCTAGCCGCCTCTGTCGGTACGTCGTCGAATGGCCGCAGCAGCTCGCATGTGACCTGGAAGAATGGTTGGGTCGACTCTGGTATCGATGGCTACGTTAAGGATGAGGTTACTAGTTCGACCTATTCGTCGCTAGACTCGAATTTTGGTTCAGCCTTCACTTCTACTTCTGCTAAAGGTAGCGGTACTGGCGCGAATAAGATTACGCTTCTCTCGACCGAATCGTCTTCGACCGGCGACAAGGCATCTTCTCTCTACAAGAAATCTTCTGGCCAATCATCTCCTCCACACTTTACTGTTGATCTATTTAATAAGAAAACATTCCAGCATGGCTCTATTAATTCGGCTGCGGCTGCCGTTGACGGCGATGCTGATAAGTATGCTGGCATTCAGATTGCGATTGTAGGATTTAGTAATTCTAGCAAATCGGATGATAATTATTATCTTGGCAGCATCGACAAGCTAACCGTTGAGCATTATAAATATCTATATACTTTAGTGAATGCGATAAGTATCGAGACCGGCGTGCCGGTTTCCGCGAGTGTTGACTGGAGCAGTTCTAGCGCTCTTTCGGCCGATAATGCGAAGAGTTATAAGGGTGTGCTTGGCCGCAAGCATCTTCAGAGTAGCGACACTACGAATGTCCCGGTTCAGGTTTGGAAACAGTTGAGCGAGGCGATGACGAAGGTCGCCGAAGAGAACAATCGTGTTTGCCCTGTTAACTCGACCGGCGACGTAGCCGCTCTGCAAAATCTAGTCAAGACGATTGCTCATAATGAGTATAGCTATGACCGTGGTCCAAGTGCCCGCAAGCAGGAGTATGTTGATTTGCTTAAGAAAGGTGTCTGGTACTCGGGCGGCTGTAGCGGGAATGACTGCGGAGGCTTCGTGACTACTGTTATGCGCGAGAGCGGCTGGGATGATGGATATAATCCTAATAAGTGCGGCACATATTGCAATGGTCAGGGCCAAAACTGGTACCTCGATAATAGCGATAAGTGGAAGAATGTTACGAGCGAAATTCGATCTGACGATGACGCGATGCCTGGAGACGTACTGATTAGCCATGGCCACACGCTTATGTTCGTTGGCGATATCCCTGGTTTCGGTAGTAAGTTAGCATCAGCCTCCTGGAGCAGCGATTGTAGCAACTCTCGTCCACCTATGGCCGAGAAGAAGACTTCCAGTATTATGTACTATATAAACACTGGTGAATATAGAGTATTTAGGAAGATAAAATAATGGAAGAATATAATAGATATACCGAAAAAATCCGAATATTAGCTATCGCTGTAGTAGTTTTCTTCGTCTCTTTAGTTTTCTTCCTTTATGCCCTGTCTCAACAACGCAACCCTGTTTTAATTGTGAATAAAGGCTCTAATCAAACGGACTTGCTTTCGGCTTCCGAGTTAAGCTATGTGCGTGACGAGTTAAAAGCGTTCCTCGGCGCTTCTGATAATGTCGACGTATCTATACGTTGGTCTTCTTTCGTTATTCAAAACGAGCATTATAAGCGTTTCTTGGTAGATATCGATTCTCAGCAGAGCACTTATCGCGTGTCTCTTATCGGAGAGAACGTCTACATCCAGTGCCCTAATGCTGGTGAGAGCAAATATGATAATTTCGTTTGTAATGTAGAGGGCGTTGATGGTCAGAATACGGCCTATATGGTTCTAGGCGATATTTTGCCGTATCAAGGGTCAGTTGATGGAGTTGAATACTCCATGAACACGAAAGGTGGCCCCGAGCTCTTTGTCCATATCTTTGATTGTGAAGATGAGCAAAAGAAAGAAACTGTCGATCAGGATATCGCTAATTTGATTAAGTCTCATCGCGGTAATCCCGACACTATAGGCCGCGTGTACGAATATAATAGCTGTGATTAATAAATAAAAAAAATACCACCCCGTGAGGAGTGGTATTTTTGTTGTCCGAACAAGCGGATTAACGCTTGGAGAACTGTTCGCGTTTGCGAGCACTGCGGAGACCGTAGTGTTTGCGCTCTTTTTCGCGTGGGTCGCGCTTCATGAGGCCGGCCTTCTTGAGCACTGGGCGGAATTCTGGGAATTCAGCAACGAGTGCGCGAGAGATAGCGAGCTTGATTGCGTCAACCTGGCCTGCGACGCCACCGCCCTTAACGAGGATGGTGATGTCGTATTCCTTCTGCTTCTGAGTAAGTGCGAGTGGATCGGTGATCTCGGCCATGAGAGTCTTGTTTCCGGAGAGGAATTCAAGAGCTGGCTTGCCGTTGATCGTGATGTCGCCTTTACCCTTATAGAGACGTGCGGTTGCGGTTGCAGCCTTGCGGCTACCGTCACCGTAGGTGTATTTTGCGTTCTTAGCTGGCATTACTTAATCTCCTTTGGCTGTTGTGCCGTATGAGCATGCTCTGCGCCGTTGAAGACGCGGAGACGTGCGAGGCGATCAGCTGCTAGTTTATTCTTTGGCATCATACCCTTCACTGCCTGCTCGATTGCGAGGCTAGGATCCTTCTCGATGATTTCCGCGAGGGTGAGGTCGGTGAGACCGCCTGGGAAACCAGAGTGGCGATAGTAGTGCTTATCGGTCATCTTTTCGCCAGTGACCTTAAGGTCCTTAGCGTTAATGACGACGACGTAGTCACCGTTATCGATATGTGGGGTATAAGTAACCTTTGACTTGCCCATAAGCTTGTCGGCGATTACGACTGCGAGCTTGCCAAGTGGCATAACGCTAGCGTCGATAATCCACCATTCGCGCTTAATTTCGGAGGACTTTTGGCTGTAAGTTTTCATTACTTAGTCTCCTTCTTGGCTGGCTTTGCTTTTGGCTCTGCCTTTGCCTTTGGCTCGGATTTAGCTTCCTTTTCCTTGATCTCGTCAACAAAGGAAATCGTTGCCATCTCAGCGTTGTCGCCGCGGCGGAAACCATTGCGTTCAATGCGTAGGTAGCCGCTGTTGCGCTTGAGCTGAGGAGCGATAACGTCGACGAGCTCGTTACCGATCAACTGATCGTTGAGGCGTGCGATAACGAGGCGGCGAGAAGTGAGATCGCCCTTCTTTGCGATGGTGATGAGCTTCTCAGCTGGGCGACGGATTTCTTTTGCTTTTGCCAAGGTGGTGCTAATCGATTTGTTCTTAAACAAGGAGCGCATCAGACCGCGTGTTAGTGCAGTGCGTTGGTCGGTTTCGCGACCGAACTTGCGCCCTTTATAACCATGACGATGCATTTAAATCTTTAACTCCATAAGTTTCTCGCGAACTTCATCGAGAGCCTTAGCGCCGAAGCCCTTGAGCTCTTTGAGATCGCTTTCTGATAACACGACGAGGTCGCGAACGGTGTGAATGTCATTGTTGAGCAATGCATTTGCAGTGCGTGCGCTGAGGCCGAGCTCCTCGATTGGGAGCATAAGACCAGACTCGTCTTCTGCGGCTGCTGCGGTAGGTGCTGGTGCGGATTCGACCGTGGTGCTACCGGCAAGAGCCTTGTACTGGTTGACTAGAATAGCAGCAGCTTCCTCGAAAGCCTCACGTGGGGTGATGGTGCCATCGGTATCGATGGTGAGGGTGAGCTGTTGGAGATTCGTATCCTGACCGACACGAGTGTTCTCGGCGTTGTAGCGAACGCGTAGAACTGGCGTGAAGACAGCGTCAAGAGCGATCATATCGTTATGAACGCGTTCTGCGCCAGATTGTTCGATGCTGAGGTAACCGCGGCCAGTGTCGACGACCATGTCCATCTTGAGGGTGAACTTTGGATCATCGATAGTACAAATAACCTGCTGTGGGTTTGCAATTTCAACCTCTGCTGGAAGCTTGATGTCGCCAGCTTTGACAACACCAGCGCCCTTCTTCTCGAGATGGATCTCGACAGGAGCATCGCTGTGAGACTTCACGTGGATGTTCTTGAGGTTGAGCATGATATCAACGGTATCCTCGGCGATGCCTGGGATTGCGCTGAATTCATGAGTGGTGCCTTCAATGCGGAAAGCAGTGATGGCAGCACCTTTGATGCTAGAAAGAAGAACACGACGGAGTGAATTACCAAGAGTGTTACCATAGCCGTAGTAAAGTGGCTTGATAACAAAGCTTGCGCTGTTTTCACCAAGATCCTTGATTTCTGCTAGCTCTGCTTCGTGAATTACTTTTGTCATACTTCTCCTTCTTTAGCGCGAGTAATACTCGACGATTAATTGTTCGTTAATGCCCACCTCAGCTTCTTCGCGCTTAGGTGTACCAGTGATTTCAATCTTCATATTCTTAACGTCGCCTTTCATCCAAGAGAGAGGTGCCTGGCTAGAAGCACCGGCGATGTTTGCTAAGTTTACGAAATAACTGTTTTTCTTTGACTTTGGACGAACCTCGAGGACGTCACCTGCAGATAGGCGGATGGAAGGAATATCGATACGCTTACCGTTAAGGGTGAAGTGACCGTGAGAGACGAGCTGGCGTGCAGCGCGGCGAGTAGTCGCAAAACCTGCACGGTAGACAACGTTGTCTGCGCGGCGTTCGAGATATTCTAGAAGTTTTTCGCCGGTCATACCTTCGGCACCCTGTGCCTCACGCATGAGCTTAGCGAATTGCTTTTCGAGAAGGCCGTAAATGCGGCGGACCTTCTGCTTCTCGCGGAGCTGAGTCAAATAAAGACTGCCACCGCGAACACGCATATCTGCGTGCTGACCAGGAATACCGGTCTTCTTTGCCATGATCTTCTGCGCTTTTGGAGCGAGAGCATAACCTTCACGGCGAGATTGTTTTCCAACAGGTGCAATATCACGTGCCATTATGGTCTCCTTTCTCCTTTAGGACGGCAACCGCCATGTGGAACTGGGGTTACGTCAGTGATGCTATTGATGGAAATACCCATCGCGCTGAAAGCGCGGATTGCGCTATCGCGGCCAAGACCAATGCCCTTGACGAAGACGTCGACACTGTTCATGCCATGATCGCGCTTGGCGATTTCTGCGACTTTCTCCGCGGCTACCTGGGCTGCGTATGCAGTACCTTTCTTGGAACCACGGAAACCATTTGCACCAGCGGAGGAAGCAGCGATGATTTCGCCCTTCTTGTCGCTTACGCTGATGATGGTGTTGTTAAACGTAGCCTGAATGTGTGCTTCGCCGGCCTGGACAATGCGCTTGCCCTTCTTACCGCGCTTAGCGGTAGCCTTTGGAGTCTCTTCAGCTGCGGCTTGCTCCACGATAGGAGCGTCTTTGACTTCTTTATCTTCTGCCATAGTTTACTCCTAAGTTTTACTTGCTGCTTTTGGTTGGGCGCCACCGACGGCGATAGCTTTACCTTTGCGAGTGCGCGCATTCGTGCGGGTGCGCTGACCGTTGACTGGTAAACCTGCCTTATGGCGGAGACCCTTGTAGGAATTGATATCCTTGATACGTTTAATATTGTTGGTCACGAGACGTTTGAGGTCACCTTCAACGGTATATT
>JAEEGL010201693.1_pt1 | contig 26728 bp, 18 predicted proteins | sample 9134231 | NCBI WGS metagenome assembly JAEEGL01 (sample SAMN16246548, study PRJNA631951) | gut metagenome | biome: gut microbiome; feature: rumen; material: fiber-attached | host: Bos | place: Iran: Karaj | collected 2018-10 | reverse complement strand
TGATGAGGAGCTTTACAAGGAAGTATGGAACGGCGGCGTCTATCACACGAAAGACAAAGCAAGGATGGATGAAAACGGAAATTTCTTTTTTGTAGGGAGAAATGACGATGTAATTAAATCCAGCGGCTATAGAATCGGACCTTCGGAGGTTGAAGACATAATAATACGTCACCCCGCAGTTTTTGAGTGCGCGGTGACGGGTTATCCATCCAAAAATCGTGGAAACATAGTAAAGGCAAGCATCATCCTTAACAAAGGATATGAGGCTGAAAGCAGACTTGCCACCGAGATTCAGGAATTTGTAAAGGCAAGAACGGCCATTTATAAGTACCCCAGAAAGGTGGAGTTTGTAACCGATCTTCCCAGAACCTCAAACGGCAAAATAAGCAGAGCTAAGATCAGGCAAAATGACTATTTGAGAAATGCGTAAGGTGCATAAATTACAGCGCCTTAAATTTCTCTGTAGTATCGTTGAGATGCTCAGTAATTTCGTTGTTTTTGCCGATGGCGGCGGAGATCTTCTTAATTCCACTTACGATTTCTGAAGAGTTTTCTGCAGAGGAAGTGATTGCTATGCTACTTTCTTTGATTGAATCAGAGATCATTTGAACTGAATCCACCATTTCGGTCATGATGTTATTAAGATGATCTGCTTTATTATCAAATTCATGGAGCATCTCGTCCATTATGTCGGCTGTGTGCTCATATTTTTCGCCAGTTACAACAAATTCATCATAATCGCCAAGGACAGTTCCGTTGATATAGTCAAGGGCTGTCTGGGCGTTTTCTGCAAGCCTGTTAACGGCTTCTGTGACTTCATTACTAATAACCTGAATGTTTGCAGCAGTTTCGCGGCTGTTGGCAGCCAGGGAGCTGATTTCTGTGGCAACAACTGAAAAGCCTTTTCCTGCTTCACCGGCTCTTGCGGCCTCAATAGAGGCGTTCAGGGCAAGGAGATTGGTGCGGGATGCGATATCAAGGATTACATTGGTAAGCTCGCCAATCTGGCTAACCTTCTCAGAATCCTGTACAGATTTTGAGAGAACCTCTGAAAGCTGAGAAACCTGATCAACGGCCTCGGATTTCTTTTTGTTGACCTGATCCTTAAGCTCTAAGGCTTCTTTCTTTATGGCTACAGCAGTTTCTGTTCCGGACATGGCCTGCTCGGTGATTTCCTGAGCAGCATTCTTTACGTCTTCAACTCTGTCATTGATTGAACCTACGGTACCTGAAAGGGTCTCCATGTTGGCAGAAAGCTCTTCAAGCGCTGCGGAAGTGCTGGTGACATTGTCGTCAGCTATGCGAAGCTGGGAAGAAACTTCTTCTGAGGCGGTAGTAAGTACGTGGGAGCCGTTTTTTACGTCTCTCATGATGCCTTGTAGAGTCTCTATGAAGTGATTGATACCAGTTGTTATAAAAAGAAGTTCCGATTTGGTCCTCGTATTGATTCTTGCGGTAAGATCACCATTTCCTTCCTCGATTCGGGAGATCATTGCATTTACTTCGTCGCTGATAGAACGGATCTTTCTGACGATGTTTTTGTAGCTTACAAGGAAGTTAATGATGATAAGTATCAGTATTACTATGGTTCCGATAAGTGCTACATAGGTTCCGGAAGTAAGAAGCGCATGCATCTGCGATGTTGTCTGGGCTGCAGAAGTGGAAATTGCCTCATCTAATACCTTTGTGGAATGGAATATGGCAATCTTCTGAATTTCAGCCTTATCAAAAAGGATGGAGTAGGCAGATGACTGGTCGCCGGCATCACATTTTGCTATGGCTGAGTCAATAAGGGCGTTAAGCCTTGAATACTGTGCAGATATTTCACTTAACTGTGCTTTTACAGCTTCGTCCTCGTAAGTTGCGAAATCGTTATTAAGAGCCTGAATATCCTCAGAAATAGCGCTTTTTGCTACATTTATCTGAGGAAGAAGCGCAGTCTTTGTTTCAACAGCATCTGCTGCAATATAACCTGTAGTCTGGTCATAGAGGGACATGACATCAGATTTTAGCTGTGCTTCGTGCTGCGTCAGCTCCATCATGTGGTCAAACATTGAGATACTGCTGTTTGTGGATTTGGTCATAGACATCATTACCATGACCATAACAGCTATGAAGGCTACCAGCATAAGGATGTTCAGCGTAGATAGCTGGAAAACAATGGAATCTTTTTTATTGATCTTAATTGCTTTACTTTCTTTCATCGTTTCATCCCCTCCTTATAACTTGGAATACCATTCCTTGGTTATCTTTTGGACCTCTTTTACAAAGCCTGCGGCGTCAAGTTCTCCTTTTGCAAATTTCTGGAAGGCAAAAGCGATACCTTTCTGGCCCAGATTTTCAGGCATGTCCATCCAGTGCCAGCTGGAGGTCTTGCCTTCTGCGATATAGTTTGAAATAACTGATGCGAAAGGATCAGAAGCAACATACTTACAATCCTTGAAAGGACTGATGAAACCAGCCTGCTCAACCAGAATCTGCTGACCGGAATCCTCTGAACACCATTGTAAAAAGGCCTTGGCTTCCTCAACATGACCTTCTTTTGATACTGCCCACCAGGATGGTGCGCTGGTAAGAATTGTTTCCATTCCGTCCTCAAAGGCATACGGAACCATACCTACAGAAAAGCTTCCCGCTTTTGCGTAGTCTTCAGAGGAAGAAAGAGTAGCTCCAATCCAGGACCCTTGTGTTACAAATGCATACTTACCGGAGGCAAACCCAGCTACCTGTTCATCATAGGTTCCATCAACTACAAGGTCAGGATCAGAATACTGGATAAAAAGATCTATCATGTCGGCATAGTGACTAAATCGGCTTTCATCAAGGGCTCCGCCGTTATTAAGCAGGTCTATGTAGGTTGTATCTGTTCTTGCAAGACCGGAGTCAATGTAGGCACCAAATATATGGTTACCACTGGACCAGCCAAGATTTTCAGGCTCTGCGCAATAGCCAACGACAGCTTTAAGGCCTAGTTGGTCTTTTTTGGCATCTACTGCCTCAATGGCGGATTTAAGCGCAGCCGGAGTGGTTATAGAGGCTGGATCAACACCGCATTTTTCAAGTATATCCGCGTTGTAAGCAAAACCAATCGCCTCGGTAGTGTAAGGGAAGCCCAATGTGCCATAGGTGCTGTCTACATAGGCAGCATCTGTACGGCTCGCCCAATCCTGATCACTCATGTCTACCAGCAAGCCGTCCCAGTTAGAAAAGCCTGAAGCTTCACAAGCGATAATGTCAGGCATCTGGTCGGAAAGGTAGTAGCCCTTCAGGGTGGCCTGCGCGTCCACACCAGCAGGAACTTCGAGTATCTCTACAGCGATACCCGTTTCCTTTGTGTATTCTTTGGCAAGAGCATTTATTTGCTCATTTACTTCACTTTTTATATTTATGACACGCAATGTGCCGTCAAAAGTCGCTGTGGCTTCATCTGCTTGGTTTTCCGCGGCATTTTTACCACAGCCTCCTGTAAGTGTCACCCCAAGAATGAGGGTTGAAAGAAGAATGACAACGCTCTTTTTCATATCAATTCCTTTCCTGTTAATACATGAGTGAATATTAATACACGTTATAACATATATTAATTATTACTCTCGAAGACGTATTATCCAATTATCTTGGATGGAAAAAAATATTAAATAAATATAAAGCCTTTTAATATCAGCAGAGAGATATTTTTTGACTGAAATTATTATTAAATTTGAAAAAAGTATTTATTAATTTGGCTGGTTGTAGTTTAATGTTACTTAGGTATTTTTACGTTTTAATTTAGGGAGTTGAGTAGTTATGTTTAAAAAGTTAAACACAAAGGGCGGATTAAAGGGGCATCTTTCTAAGGTGGTTGCAGTGGTTGCTGCCGTTGCCATCACATTCACTAGCGTAGGCTTTACTTCTTTCGCTACAAATTCAGATGAAAATAGCGCTGCAGAAGAAAGCTCTGCGGTTATGGAAAATACTGATACAGAAGAAAATACTTCAGAAGAAGAGACTGAGGATATTCAGGAGCAGGATAGTGAAAACAGCTCTGAGGAAAACGAAGATGATGTAATTATTGTTGTATCTGATGATGAGAGTGATGCAGCAAGTGAAGAGTCAGCTGGAGAAATCATTGTAGAAGATGAAGATGTTCCAATGACAAATACATTTAATAGTTATTCTGCAGAGGATGCCAGCTTTACAGATTCAAGTAGTGATAGCTCCAGCTCAGAGTCGTCTGGAAGTGGTACAGAGGCAAATCCTATTGTTACTGATACATACAGCAAGCTTGAAGTTGGAACTCTTTCAAAGTTGTACGATGTACTTTCAGAGGCTTTGAAGGTTTCAAATCTTGATGGTGAGATTACAGCTGCTACAGCTGAGAATGCATCTGATCTTTTCGAGGTTAAGAAGATAGTTTTAGAAAACGGCGAGCCAAAGAAAGATGATAACGGCTACGTATTTGCAGGCGATGATGCTGCAGCTGGTACATATGACTGGTTTGTTATTACTAACAAAGCATTTTCTACGACTGGCCCTGCAATCTTAGTTAAGGTAACAAAGACAGCAGCAGACAATACTAAGACAGATACTTTCTATAGAGTACCAGTTACAGCAAAAAAGGCTTCTCCTAAGATTACAGTAAATAAGAAATTTACATACAACAAACTTGAACAGGAAATCAAAAAAGAAGATTTAGATGTTGTAATCGAGGGTACTACATTATCTAAGGATGCAGCTAGCACTGATTATACTATTGGCGCAGGAACTGCAGGAAAGCTTAAGGCTACTGATGCTGGAAAATATACTTTAACAGTTACTTTCGGCGGAACATATGCAGAATATGAAGCTCAGGATGTAGAGTGGGCTATTGATCCTGCGAAGTATACATTGGCATTTTCAAAAGCCAATTTGACTGTTGATTATGGTCGGAATGCTAAAAAGCTTGGTGAGAATATCATCGCTACAGCAAAGAAAAACCCAGGTCTTATAACAGTAAAAGATCCTGATGGAAAAGAAATTGCACTTACAGATATTCCTGAGCTTAAACTTCTTCTCTTGAACACTAGTGGAGAAGTTGTTGCAGCTGAGGAGAAACCACTTGCTGGTACATATTATGTAATGGCTGATGAAGAGTGCATTGGTACAAATTTTACTATTGAGACAACCTCAGTAGGAACAATTACAATTAAAGCCGGCAAGCCAACTGCTTCAGTAAGCATGAGTACTGATAAGTATTCATATGGAACCAAGATTACCGCTACTGCAAGTAGTTCATACTTTACAAATATGAGCTGGAAGCTGAAAAGAGGCTCTAGCGAGACTAGTGCTGTTGCCTATAATAACAAGAATGGAAGCGGAAAGATTGGTAGTATTACATTAAGTGACTTGGCTGTTAACGAATCTGATTATTACTTCCTGGAAGTAGAATTTAGTGATTTGAAGACAGATTATGTTGGACAGTATGATGATACTCCAATAACAGTAACAAAGAAGTTCCAGGTTACAAAGGTATCAATTGCTAAGGCAACATTAGTATCATATTCACCTACTGGTAGCAAAGTAACTAATGGTACAGACTATATCACTATTACATATAGCAGCTCACCATCAAGTACACCAACTATTTCAAAGATCAAGGTTGGCGAGGTTACATTAACAACTGATGATTTCTCTGCTAGCACAGATTCTTCTAACAAGAAGATTACACTTACAGGTAAGGGAAATTATACAGATACAAGAGTTATTAAGTGGACAGTATCTTCTACAGCAAATACATCATCCAAGTCCAATATCTCTGTAACCAAGGAGAGTGGAGTTACAACAACAGTTCAGTCAGCTAGCTCCTCAGGAATTGCAAACTATGCAACATCCAAGAAGGAGACTGGCAAGACAAAGCTCTTTACTCTTAACATTAAGGCTATAAACAAGAACAATATGGATTACGAGACATCTACACTTGTTGAGAAGATTACCGATGAGTATGTAAATGCTTATTCAGGAGCAAGTGAATCAGATGTTGTTGTAGATTGCATTGATATTACAGTACATGAACTCACCAAGGATTCCGACGGCAATATTGAAAAGGACGAGGATCTTTCTGAGCTTGATAAGATTATTGATATCGGTCTTACAGTTGGTAAGACTAACGCAGCTAAGACAATCCGTCTTGTTCGTGAGCACAATGGAAGCGCAGCTGAGATGACAAAGCTTACTTCAAAGAGCTCATCATCAGAGGGATTCTATGTAGATGAGGACAATGGAAAGATTTATATCTACTCCAGCAAGTTCTCAAACTACACAATTGTTTACCTTCCAAACAAGGCTAAAGAGGCTGCTTCAAACTCTTCTACAAGATCACTTAGTTCATCAGATGATTCTGATGTAAATGGCGCACGTGCACCTAAGACAGGCGATACACTTCCTGTAGTATGGGTATGGGCACTGGTTCTTCTTGGCGGTGTTGTAGTAACCAGCTATGCAGTTTATGGTTCACTTACTGCAAATAAGGTTAAGACAAAAGACACAAAAAAAAACGAAAGAACTCTAAATTAAAGAGGGCTTTTCTTCTCGTTGCCATTATTGTAGTAACAACAATCAAGTTCATCGGGAAGAAGCTTGTACAGAACAAATATAAAGCACTTATGGCTGCAGGAATCATCGCAATGATAGTTGCAGCCGCAGTGCTATTTAGTACGCTCGGCGAATATTCCAAGACTCAGGACCTTTACACAGAAACTGAGGAGGAGTATGTAACGATATCAGATGATATTGAAAAAGAGGCGAATTTTTCTGATGCTAACAGCTCAGGAGAGATAATTGATACTATTGACACTCAGGATTCATGGTGGTCCAAAGCCACTGTAGATCTTGATGGTCTTGCAACTCAGAATTCAGATATCGTAGGCTGGATCTTTTTTGAGAACGAGAAGATCAGCTATCCTATCCTGTATTCAGGGGATAATACCAAGTATCTTCATACAACCTATACTGGTGAGACAGCAAAAGCTGGCTCTATTTTCCTTGACGGTGAATCAACGCCTGATTTTTCAGACCTTCATTCACTCTTATATGGCCACAATATGCGTGATCTTTCCATGTTTGGAAGGCTTAAGTATTACAAGACCAACAAGGATTATTTTGATTCTCACCAGTATTTCCAGGTATTTACATCAGACAAGGTGTACCGTTACAAGGTATTTGCCTATGAAGATGTCAGTGATAATAATGATATTTACTATGCATACGGCGCTGATCAGGATTCAGACAGTATTGAAAACCTTATGAATACTATAAAGAAGGGCTCTTATGTCAAGTCAAACTATGAGGTAGACGGACAGGACCGCTTCCTTACGCTTTCAACCTGCACAGCTGATGATACTCAGCGTCTTGTTGTGTGTGCAGTCTGCGAAGACGAGCATGTTTACGCTAACTAATAGGTATAAAATCTTACGCCACCGGGTAAATCGCCGGTGGCTTTTGCTTTATCAATTTTTAATACATTTCTATTTGAAATTTGAGTGGACTTGAACACATAATATAAGTATCGGATTATCTTTTTAATGCAAGGAGAGACCGTTATGAGAAAAAAGATACTTATAGCTGATGATACACACTTTATGAGAGAAATGCTTAAGAATGCATTGGACCCAGAGAAGTATCATATCATAGGAGAAGCTTTAGATGGACAGCAGGCTGTTGAGCAGTATAAAGAGAAGCAGCCTGATCTGTTGATTCTTGATATTAATATGCCTAAGATGAACGGAATTGACGCCCTTACTGAAGTAATGAAGTACGATCCTAAGGCCAATGTAATCATGTGCTCTGACCAGAAGTATGAGAATATGATTGTTATGGCTATCAAGAAGGGCGCTAAGGACTTTGTAATTAAGCCATTTAAGGCGATAGATGTAATAAAAGCCGTAAATAAGGTTTTTGGAGAAGATGAATAATGTGAATAGCAACATAATAAAACACAAGTGACGGACAGCCACTTGTGTTTTTAATTTATAAGTGTAATTTATTAGTGCTTTTTCTGGAGTTCTTCCAGCTTCTGACTGTTGATTTTTCCTTCGGAAATCATGTTTGCCATCCATATCTTGAGAGATTCCACTGTAACATCAATCTGGCTAAGCTGTTTCTGAATGCTTACGAAATCTGGAAGTTCGTCGTCTGTAATCTGACCATCTGCTGTGATGTCTATGAGACGCTCTTTCTGCTTGTCCAAGGAGTTCAAAGCTGAAAGCATGCCAAGCACGATCTCTGAAAGTGTAGAAGGCTTAACTTCTGGCACAGACTGCTGGCCGATTCGGCACTCGTGAGTGCAGTAGTAGTTACAAAGTTCAGGCCTTTTATACGCTCTTGCCATGTCTACAACATCCTCAGGATATATGGCTGTTTTGCCGGTTTCAACCTTCTCAAGTCTGCTTTCGCTGACAGTTCCCATGATCTCACTTGCCTGAGCTCTTGTAAGTCCGGCAGCTTCGCGGCTTTCGAAGTAGATGTTTTTGTTTTCCTTAATTGATTTTTTTCCCATGTAAACCTCCCACATATATATGCTATATATAGCAATGCTATTCGCACAAATACATAATAATATCTCAATAACACCACTATCTTACAGTATTTTCCCCTAAATGGGAAGGCAATTTGCAATGTTGTTGTCAGGTTAATAGTATTAGCTATTTTATGCCTTTACGCTGCGGATACTGAGCTTGGAGGTGTCTCCTGACAGCACCTTCACACGCTTTGTTTCTGCATTTAAGTCAAAGTAGTTATCTGAAAGAAGAAGGTCATCGTTCTCATTCTTTATCTCAACACTCTTAGCATAGGCTACAGCAGAGATTTCAAGCTCGTCGCCGACAACTTTAACAGAAAGTTCAGGTGCTTTGAACTTAAAGTGCTTTGGAGGACAGAAAAGAACAGTTCCCTGTGATACAACATCGCCGTCCTTAAGAACCTGATAGCTCACGTAGTTTTCGTGGAGATCGGCATGCTGCATGCTCTTTTCCTCAAGCCAGTTAGTAGAAAGTGGTTCTGCGGTTATGTCCTCACTTCCCTCTTCCAGTATCCCTGCGGATGCATCTCTAAGCTGCCACTTTACGGTAAGAGCCTGTTTTTCCATGGTTTCGTTCTGAACATTGAGTCTTATGGATTTGATGATCTCGTCTGCATCGTCATTTACGCTGATTCTCTGGTCAAGATAGCCTCTCTCTTCGCAGGAAATAAGGATTGGAGCAAAAAATCTTTTAGCGTAGTACTGAAGAGCTTTCCATCTGCCTTCGTAGTCAATGGAAGCCCAGGAAGCAACAGGCCAGCAGTCATTGAGCTGCCAGTATACTGTTCCCATGCATCTTCCGCGGTTTCTACGGAAGTGCTCAACTCCGTAGCGGATTGCTTCGGCCTGAAGAAGCTGAGAGTAGTAAACGAGAGTCTCAAGATTTTCAGGATAAAGGAAGGTCTGGCTCATATAGTTCATAATCTTGCCGTTCGCTGCGTTATTACGCTGATGCTTTTCCATTACGTAGGAGAAAATATTGCGGTCCTCTGGCTCAGTAAAGGTCTCAATTGTCTTAACTGAAGGGAAGGACTGGAATCCAAACTCAGAAAGGTACCTGAAGTGGAACTGTCTATAGGCAGTAAATGGCTGATTACCATGCCAAACCTCCCAGTAATGGGCATCTCCTCTGTTTTCATCGTTAGGATTGTCAAATCCGCCGCCGGATGAAGGGCTTCCTGGCCAGTAGAAGGTCTGAGGATCCTCTTTTTGAACCAGCTTAGGGAAGATGTATTCATACATCTTTACATAGTCGGATTTCAGGGTGAACTTTGCACCCCAGTGTTCCTGGCCAACGAAGAGCTCCATCTCGTTATTGCCGCACCAAAGTCCAAGGCTGGCATGGTGACGGAGTCTTCTGACATTTTGAATAACTTCTGTTATGATATTTTCTTCGAAATCCTGTGACAGCCTGTAAACAGCGCAGGCAAACATGAGATCCTGCCATACAACAAGACCGAGCTCGTCGCAGATATCGTAGAAATCATCTTCAGGATAATAGCCGCCGCCCCAAACTCTTACGCAGTTAAAGTGAGAGTCTCTGCAATGGGTAAGAAGTGTTCTGGTACGGTCTTTATTTACTCTTGAAAGAATGTTGTCCTGTGGGATGTAGTCAGCGCCCATGGCGAAAATCTTAACGCCGTTTACAACATGACAGAATTCTTCGCCGAATTCATCCTTTTCTCTTGAAATAGTCATGGTGCGAAGACCAATTCTCTTTTCCCAGGTATCAAGGATATCAGAGTCATTTGAGGAAGCTCCTTTAGCGGTATCGAGAAGTTCAACTTTCACGGTGTAGAGCGGCTGTGCGCCATATCCGTTTGGCCACCAAAGCTCAGGATTTTTGATGTCCATTTTCTGGCTGGACAGGGTAACGAAACTGTTTTCACAGCTTTCTGTGCTAAGGTACATGTCTTTTGAAACGTTCTGCGCAGCGACCACGAAATCGTCGCAGGAAACAACAGTTTTGCCATTAGGATCAGTTACAGATACCTTTATAGCGAAATTATCCAATGCTTTTCCAGTTGCATCTACAACAAGGCTAACCTTGCCGTTTTCATGCATCTGACGAACATAGACCGATTCAAGTCTTGTCTTTTCAATTCCAACGAGAGTTACATCGCGCATGATACCTGCGTCTGGAATACGTGGGCCCCAATCCCAACCAAACATGTAGTGGGCTTTACGAAGCTTGGGAAAGCCCTTTGTGCAGTCCTCTGATCCAAGGACAGGATCTTCTTCGAAGGCTTTTTTGATGAATTTAGTAGGGGAGTGAAGAACTACTTTGAGCTCATTCTGCTCTTTAAGAAGTTCTTTTACAGGGAACTCATAGCATCTGTGCATATTTTCAGTGCTTCCGAGGTGCTCATCGTTGAGATATACATCTCCCAAGGTGTCGATCATATCAAATCTAAGAAGAACCTCTGTGCAAGCCCCGTAGGCTGTAGTATCTGCTGCAAAGGTTGTCTTGTATTCATAGTCGTAGTCCATGGCTGCAAGAGCCTTATCCTCGTTATCCCTGTAGTACGGGTCTTCCATAAGACCGTTATTCATCAGATCGGTAAGCACGGTGCCTGGAACCTTGGCATCAAGCCATTCGGACTGGTCAGTGCGCTTCATTTTCCAATTGTCATGTAAATGTGTTTTGAGCATCTATTTTATCCTCCAGGATTTATATATAAAGAACGCAGTATGCGTTTTTCTAATCTATTGGCATAGTGTTTACGGATATCAACGTACTTAAGTATACCATTATTCTTGGCTACGCAAAGCACTTTTATACCATATTTTTCATAAAATCATTGTAGAGGCGGTAGTGAAATTCTCTATAGTACCGCTAGCGAACGATTTTTTGTATTTGGGCGGTAGAAATAATGAGTCTTATACCGCCTGGCCATTGATATATATTGCTAGGCGGTAAAGAATGTTTTTTTGCTACCGCTTGTATCAAGAAACAAGAAAATGGGCGGTACAAATCACGCACGAAAATCTGGCACAATAAGTAACAGCTATCCAAGCGAATAACAAGCTTACACGATTAAAACAAGTAAGATCCCGAGAACACGCTTAATTCACAAAATATTATAAAAATTTAACGGCTTACCGTATCTAAATATGTTAAAATTTCTATGTGACACCATAGCATTTGAAAGGAGAGACTTCATATGGCAGATAGTAGATCAGATTTAATTAACCAGCTTGCAGCCAGCATGGGTGCGGGAGATTATGCTAAAACGAGATTTGAAGAATCCAGATACGATCCTGAGACAGGAACGCTTTATTGTGATGGATATGTAATCTCAAAGTCTGTCATTGAAGAGGCTATTCAGCACTTCAAGCTGATGCAGTCCAAGTGTGACATGAACGATCCGGCTTCAAGACATATGGCCATGATCTATAAGACCGCCATCGAGGGCATCAAAAAGCTCCAGGAGGCGGACAAGAAGAAACAGTAAGGGGTAAGTAAATTCAAAGTTTTAGGAGGGTGAGCTATGCAGGGATACCAAAAAGTAACGTATTCAAGAAACACAGATGTGATTTTACGTATTACTCCGGGGCACTTCATTACACCCCACTCACATGTAAATTATTACATTGATCTGTGCGATACCAAGGCAAGAATGAAGGAAGCCCGCGCAGCAGGCGAGTCACTTGCTGAGATGTATCTGGCATCTGACGTTATCGATACAATCCTTTGCCTTAACGGCATGGAGGTTGTAGGCTCGTACCTTGCCAATAAGCTGACAGAGGCTGGAATTATCTCAATGAATTCCCATAAGACCATGTACATTACTCAGCCTGAGTACAACGTAAATGGTCAGATGATGTTCAGAGATAACAATAAGCACATGATATCAGGCAAAAAAGTGCTGATCCTTATTGATTCCGCAACTACAGGCGGAACATTGAAGGCTGCCCTTGATTCTGTGAGATTCTATAAGGGCGAAATAGTAGGTATTTCAGCTGTGTTCTCTATTGCAACACAGATTGAAGATATACCGATCAGGGCGCTTTTCACCAAGAGAGATTTCCCTGATTACGCAAGCTATACACAAGATTCCTGTCCGCTTTGTAAGGCTGGTACAGCAGTTGATGCAATTTGTAACGGATTTGGGTACTCCACGCTTTAATAACCTGAATCGCGAGGTTGTTTTATGGCAGATCTCACGAATATCGATGTGGCAAAATACGTTGTAGAGCACATTGACGAAGCAATTGAAAAAGAGTGGATAAAAGTATACTATCAGCCAGTTATTCGTGCTATCACGGAAGAACTCTGTAGCACAGAATCACTGGCTAGATGGGTTGACCCCAACATAGGTTTTTTGCCTCCCGATAGTTTTATCGGAGTACTGGAAACAAGTAATCTTATTCACAAGCTGGACTGTTATATAGTCAGGAAGGTTTGTAAGGATATGCATGACCTCATGGCGCAGAATTTACCGGTAGTTCCTGTATCGGTTAATTTCTCGCGCCTTGATTTTATTATGTGTGACATGCTTAAGGTTGTAGAGGATGCTGTTGAGGAAAACGACATTCCTCGCGATTTTATCCATGTTGAAATTACTGAGAGTATGATCGTTTCTGATGAAGAGCTTATGTCCAGGGTCATAAACCAGTTTAGAAATGCTGGATATGAGGTATGGATGGATGACTTCGGAAGTGGCTATTCATCTCTTACGCTTCTAAAGGATTACCAATTCGATCTTCTTAAGATGGACATGCGTTTCTTGTCCACTTTTAACGACAAATCTAAGAGTATTCTTCGCTCAACAATTACCATGGCCAAGGATATAGGCATAAAGACCCTTGCAGAGGGCGTAGAAACTAAGGAGCACTTCCAGTTCCTTAGGGATAATGGCTGCGGCAAAATCCAAGGTTATTATTTTGGAAAACCTGAGCCAATTCAGGATATGATGAAGCACATGGAAGAAAAGGGAATACCCTTTGAAAAGAGGCAGTGGAAGCATTTCTATGAAATTGCCAGCTTTCATGTGCGAAATACTGACGTTCCGCTTCATATTGTCTTTGATGATGGAACTAATTTCAAATCATTATTCATGAATGAGGCCTTCAGAAGTCAGATTGGTATCAGTGTATTTGATGATTACAGAGAAGTTGATAAAAGGCTTCACCGCCATGGATCGCCGCTTCTAAAAAGATATCGTGAGATGGCAAATACCATGGAAAAGAGTGGTAATCTGGAGACCTTCTACTACACAGAGAGTGGTAATTACCTGAAGCTGGAAGGTATGGTAATTGCTAAAAATAACGGATGTTATATTATAAGTGCTGAGATTCACAATATTACTGCAACTATAAGAGATGATGAGTCACGAAAGCTTGATACGAGGTTACGAGAGCTTAACGCCCTTTATGAAACAGTTCTTGTTATCAACATAAAAAATAACAACTCCGAACCGCTCCTTGGAAGATACGAATATGTTGCAGAAGAGTATCGCGATCCTTATAAGAGTTTGTCCGTAGATATTGAACATTTCACGCAGGAGTATGTTTTCCCAAGCCAAAGGGAGCGATACTGCGAATTCATGGATATGGAAACCCTGCAGTCAAGGATAGAAGCCACAGAAAGCGGTCATATCGAGGAAGCTTTCAGGATTAAACAGGAAAATGGAAATTACGAGTGGCGAGAAGTAACTATTATGCAGCTTCCGCACACCAATAGTGGAGAGTATTTATATTGCCTCAAAACGCTTTCTAAGGGCCTTAATTTGGATGAGAGCTTTGCAGATGGGTTGCAATGGATAAGGCCAAAAAAGAGCGAGTATACGCCAATATTTGGGAAAATTTGATGCTTAACTGTAGCGTGAAGTTTTTCTGGAAAGATAATGATAGGAGATTCCTTGGAGTCAGCCAGTCTTTTCTTGATTTTTACGGCATAAAAAGAAGAGAGGACATCCTGGGCAAGAATGATGAAGAAATGCATTGGCACGTGGATGATGGTCCATACCAGGGCGACGAGCTGGATGTACTTCATCATGGGATCAGAGTAAGTAATGCTCCCGGACAGTGCATAGTAAACGGTGTCGTTCACAACATCGTCTGCAATAAGATGCCTATTTATGACTCTGACGGCAAAATAATTGGACTTGTGGGCTATTTCATAGATGGTGAGGAAGAGCTTGCAAGACTTAAGAAGCTGGACGGACCGGGCAATGATGACCCCGTGACAGGGCTTATGAACGCCAGATCCTTCCTGGATGCCATGATTGGCTACGCAGTGCAGTTCTCAGAAAAAAAGCGCAATTATGGACTTATTCTTTTGACTAATGAAAAGTATGAGCGAATAAAGGATACCTATGGCGACGAAATATCCAATAAGCTGCTTCATATGATAGGGCAGAAAATAATTGACGTAACCGGTCAGACCTGCGCTGTTGCAAGGACAAAGGAGTCGCTTTTTGCGGTAATGACCTACATACAGACCGCTGAGGATCTGGAAAACCTTGCCCAAAGGATAAAAAGCAGCATAGAGACCATAAGAGAGGTCGATGGAAACGATGTAACGGTAAGAATAAAAACTGCCGCTAAGCTGCGGACAGAGGAAAAAGTCACAGACGAGCTTTTGTACCAACTGGTAATTGAAGAACTTGGACAGATTTAAAGCCTTCGTTTCTTGAGAAATCAAAGAAGCGAAGGTTTTCTTTTTGCGCAAGATATAAGTAGATTATTTGCGATATTGAGGGTATATTAACCTGGTGACGAATTATACGATTAAAGTGTGATATAAGAATCACAAGCATATATTATTTGGAGGAAAAAGTATATGGGGCAGATTGAAGAATTAGAAAAGGAGCTGGCGGAGCTCAGGCGCCAGGTGGGCGCTGTCCAATATAGCCTTGATCATGCACAGAACACGGTAAAAGAAATCAAGGCTACTATGGTGCAAGAGGCTAATCGTATAAATATGGCGCAGCAACCACAGCAACCGACATACCAGCAGCCTTCACAGAGTCAGTACACTCAGCCAAGCTACAACCAGCAAAGACCAGTGTATGTGACCACATCACAGCCTGCTAATCCACAGCCTGTGCAACCGAAACAGGAACCTCAACCACGTCCGATATATGTAGCTGCAGGACAGAATCAGAAGGCACAGGCAAATCAGCATAATCAGCAGCAGTCAGTACCACAGCCTCAGCTTGTGCAGCCACGAAAGAGTAGCATAAATGAGTCCTGGATTGGTAAGCATCTGATGGGAGTATTTGCAAGCATTCTCATATTTATCGCACTTGTCCTGTTTGCAAGCCTTATTATCCCTTATCTTGGCAACACACTTAAGATTGTGCTTATGTTTGGCGTCAGCGGAGCGCTCACAGCTTTCTCTTATGTTAAACACAGAAAGAAACCTGAAAACACCTTCTTTACGGCGCTACTGGCCTGCGGTCTTGGATGCTGTTATCTGTCGGTACTTGTGACAAGAATCTATTTCAAGACCATAAGTGACCTTGTAATGTACCTTCTTTTATTTGTTTGGACTGTGGTTGTGCTTTTCATGGCAAGAAAAGAAGGCAGACTCTTCCAGGTTATCGGAAATGCAGGCTTTGCCATTGCAGTTGGCCTTTCAGCAGGGCTTGAGGATAAGAGCCTTGTAATCCCAATGCTAGCTTACATCCTTGTTACAGCCGCAGCTCATCAGGTTGTTTTTTGGAAAAACAAGGTTCAGAGAAATGTGCAGTTTGTTGTAAACATTGCACTTACAATGATCTATAGCATCATAATTATGATAAATATCGGAAAGCAGCCACAGGCTATGGTGGCATTTATCATCATTATGGCAGTTGCGCTTATTCTCTTTGCATATTTCCTTTTTGCAGATATGTTTGTTTATGATGCAAGCCGTGCTTATTTTTCACCGGCGGCAGCACTTCTCTTTGTGGTTGCTTATGCAGGCTTTGATAATTGTGTTCCTCAAAGAAACCTGGTAAAAATACTTGTTTATCTTGCACTTTGTGCCTTCGCAGAGCTCTCACTAATTCTCTCAAGGCAAAAGAATGGGCAGAAGAACGGCAATTTCTTTACTATCGGCTGGATAACACTTTCTGTATTTGCAGTTGAGATACTTGCCTTTGTCAGAGAGACTTTGTTCTTTAACAGTGGAGTACTCTTTGCTCTTGCCGCAGCAATCTTTATTTACGGAGCGGTTAAAAAGGATGACCACTTTAAGAACCAGGCCCTTGCTATAGGAATTTCCTTATCATTCCTTGAACTGTTCGGAAAGCTTAACATCGTGTTCTGTGTGATGGGATTCGTTTTTGCTATGCTTTGCTTCGTGGTAGAGGGCTTTATTTCAGAGAGGTCCTCAGAGAGAAAGCTTTTTACGTACCTTTATACACTTGCTACGCTGGGATGTCTGTCATATGCGGTGTTTGGCGTGATGTATGAATTCACGGGATTTTTGCTGTTCCAGTTTGTAATTATGCCTGTTGGCATCATGAACCTTGTCATGATTGCTACGAAGTTTTACAAGGGTGGCGAAGGCGCAGACAACATAGATTTAAGGGTTACTCTTAATATCATAAACGGAATCCTTTTGTCACTTTCCCTTATCAACATGTTTAACCTTGATAAGGAGCCCGTTGGCCACGGATTTAGCGTAGTATTTACTACAGCACTGGCCCTTGTAAATGTAAAAAGGCACTTATCCGGTAACTCCAAGGAAAAGCTCTACGCCGGAATTAAGCTTGGAATCGTGATCCTGGCATCACTTTTTAGCTACGATGCCCATGATTATGTAATCAGCGTGGCTATGCTTGTATTTGCCATCGTTTGCATCGTTGTTGGATTTAGTAAGAGATATGGAGCAAAAGAGCTTCGTATATACGGCCTTGTTCTTTCAATGATCTGCGTTGCAAAGTTCGTAATGATCGATATTAGCTACGCTAACACCCTTGGACATGCGCTCAGTTTCCTTATCAGTGGTGTGCTGTGCTTCGGAATCAGCGCAATTTATAATTATTTTGAAAAGCAGGGTTAAAAATTCATAAGTATTTTATGAATGTGATACATATTTTCGCTATAATGGATATAACGTGAGTGATATTGCGTTTTTTTGGAATGCGTTTTTCTTTGTTGGGGCGTACTTACTTGGGGCTTTACTGGAGTAGGAAACTATGTGGAAGAAGGCGCAGGAAAGATTTAGGACTCGCAGCTTGATAGCCACTATAGTGCTGATGGTAATTGTTGTAATAGCTTCAGGCCTTTATGTATATTACGTCAGACGCTATATCCGCGAGCAGACCTATTCAAAACTAAAGAGCGCTACCGAAGAAACCATCGATTCAATCGAAGGTGAGTTTCGTGCGGACAGAAATATGCTTCGTATGATTTCACGTATCATTTCTTCCTCAGACGTATCCCTGCGATCTCTTAGTGTAAATACGTACCTGAATATTTATCAGGTTAACTCGCTTATTTCAGACATAGCCATTCTTACGCCTGAAAATAAGGTTATCCGCATAAATGGCAGTGATCTTGATACCACAGGAGTTCTTGATTATAACGAAATAAAGCTGAGGGGCGAGCATATTTCTACCCTTCAAAAGGACTTAGAGACAGAGGGAGTTTGGGATCTAAGGAGCTTTGTTCCTATCAGAAAGGATGATGAAACTGTTGCGTATCTGTACGGAACAACTACGCCTGAAGACATATTAGATGCATGGGTTCCTGAGATATACAATGGTCATGCGATTATTTCTGTTGTAGAAAGAGATACCGGAACCTTCTTGATCGATGGAGCCGGCAGGATGAGACAGAATATGACAGATACTGATATTAAATTCTTGGCAACAAGTGTAGAACCTCATCTTGCAGAAGCAATCCAAAGAGGTATGAGCGGATATGCAATCGGCATAGAGGATGGACAGAAGATGTATTACTGCTTCCTGCCTATGAATATCGAGGACTGGGAGATGGTCATCCGCGTTCCGGAAGAGGATGTATATGCTACAGTTAAGCCTATACACGTATCTCTTTATATCTTCCTTTTTGCAGAGGCTGTAGTACTTGTTATCTACTTCCTTTACATCATCCATATTACGACAGGTTCACTTGTTGGTATTGAGAGAAGAGCAAATATGGATGCTCTGACAGGACTTCAGAACAGAAACAGATACGAGTACTTCTGTCAGCACTTTATTCAGGGAACAGATGGACTTGCCTGCATATATGTGGATGTTAACGGTCTTCATGACATCAATAATACTCAGGGGCACCTTGCCGGCGATAACATGCTAAAGACTATTGCCCAGATTATCAGTAATGAGTTTGGAGAAAACAATACCTATAGAATTGGCGGCGACGAATTTGTTGCTTTCAGATACGAAAGAGATGAAGAGCTTGTTCGAAGGGACATGGAAAAGGTAATAAAGCAGGTTGAGGAAAACGGATATCACGTGGCCTGCGGCCTTGCTATGGCTACTCCTGACAGAAAAATAATTAGTGTTATTAAATCCGCAGAAGAGGAGATGTACGAGAACAAGCGCAAGTACTATGAATCAATAGGAAAGGAGATGCGAGGATGAGAAAGAGTTTATGCAGACTGACTTCAGCCCTTATCATTTTGCCGCTCCTTTTGTCAGGGTGCAGCTTTTATAATCTTCCTGATTTGGAAAACCACATCATTGAGAATGCTTATCAGGATGACGCGGTAGTCTACAGAGAGCTTTATGCTCAGGAGGCATCAAATCTGAACTATCTTATCACTAATGCCTACAACGATACTGCAATCTGCGCCAACGTTATTGATTCTCTGGTGGATTATGATGAGTATGGCAATATACTCCCGGGGCTTGCAAAGAGCTGGGAGAGTAATTCAGATATGACCGAGTGGACGTTTCATCTAAGGGATGATATCACCTGGCTTGATTACAACGGCAAGATATACTCAAAGGTGGTGGCTGATGACTGGGTAGCTGCGGCAGAATACGTCAATAATGCCGTAAACGAAGCAGATTGCCAGTATATGTACACGGCAGGGGCTGTGATAACCAATGCACAGGCCTATTATGACTATACGCTATATTTAAAGAATCCAGATGCCTATGATACCCCTCCGGCTGCTGTAAATGCATCGGATATTGGCGTAAAGGCAGTGGATGAAAAGACTCTTGTATTTTATCTGGACAGGTCCTGCCCATTCTTTCTTAGTGTGCTTTCTTATCCGGCTTTTCTTCCTGTTTGCAGAAAGTATTTAAAAGAAGCAGGAAATATGTTTGCCAGAAATCACAGATGCCTTTTGTACAACGGAGCTTATATCCTTCATTATTTCCAGCCTTTGGAAAAGCAGATCATGGTAAAAAATCCTTTCTACTGGGATAAGGATAACGTTCACATTGACAGAGTTGAAAAGTATTATGATGTCGATGCCGGAAGTATTGCTGCTGAAAGGTATATGGATGGAAGTATAGAAAAGGCTGTGGTCAGTCCTGATCGCCTTGAAGAATATCTTCAAAAGCCGGAGATGGTGGATGAGATTCACCGTCCTCGTCCGGATTCCAGCTTTTCGTACTTTTATGCCTTTAACTTTGATCCGCAGTTTGACGAAAAATATGATCCTGATAACTGGAAGAAGGCTGTAGCTAACGAGAATTTCAGAAAAGCGGTAATGGCAGCCATAGACAGAACAAAGCTTCTTAAGATATATGAACCCTATAATCCTGAGGATCTTGTAAATAATACTATTACTCCTCCTGGGGCAGTAACCAATAACGGCAGGGACTTTATTAACTATGGAAATCTTGCTGAAATCTGGAAAGAAGACAGCTATAACCTGACAATGGTAAAGACTTATCGACTTTCAGCCAAATATGAGCTTAATGAGCATGGCGTCAAGTATCCTATAAAGATGCTGATTCCTTATAATCCTGCGACTACAGGCTGGCACGAGGAAGCTCTTTTGCTGGAGCAGATGATAGAAAATGCGCTGGGTAGGAATTTTATCGATGTAATCGTTGAAGCGGGCAGCGATACCAGTTTCCTTGCCTCCGTAAGAAGAAGCGGAAAATATGCCTTTATGAAATGCAGATGGGGCGCGGACTATGCAGATCCCAAGACCTGGACAGAGCCATTTGAGGATAACGCGGAGTATATGTTCTGGCATGAGTGCCAGGATGAAGGCGTGCAGGCAATTCGAAAGAAGTGGCGTACATATGTAGATAGGGCATCTGCCATTACAACGAGTATGGACAGACGTCTTGAGCAGTTTGCTCTTGCTGAAGAGGTGGTAATAAAACATGCAATTGTCGTGCCATTTTCCATTATGGCTGGTGATGGGTATGTTATGTCCAAATTAAACGAATTCGAGGGGGAATATTCGTCCTATGGCATAGCAAGGCAGAGGTATAAGAGGTACTATCTTCACGAAGATTCCATGAATAAGGAGGAGTACGAAGAGGCTTACGAGGCCTGGGTAGATGTATTAAAAAATGGTTGGAAATAAAATGTAATGATGATATACTAGCCGAGGAAACAATTTAATACCCTATTCAGGAGGAGAAAAAATGGGAGAAAAAAGAGAGGCTATTTATGATGCCAAGACGCTTGGCAAGCCTAGAATGGCGCTACTAGGGCTTCAGCACATGTTCGCAATGTTTGGAGCAACGATATTAGTTCCTATTCTAGTTAATGGTTATTTCAATGGGGAAGGACTTTCAGTCCAGGTTACACTATTCTTCGCCGGTATCGGCACACTTCTATTTCACGTTTTATCTAAATTCAAAGTTCCCGCTTTTCTGGGTTCATCATTCGCATTCCTTGGTGGTTTTGCCACAGTTGCTAATTTAAATACCGGTAAATTTGCTGATATGACATATGGAGAGAAACTTCCTTATGCATGCGGTGGTATTGTTGTTGCGGGACTTCTTTATCTTGTACTTGCACTTGTTATTAAGCTTGTTGGAGTAAAGAAGGTTATGCATTTCCTTCCTCCTGTAGTAACAGGTCCTATCATTATCTGCATCGGTCTTTCACTGGCACCTTCAGCAGTAAGCAACGCTTCTGCTAACTGGTTCCTTGCTATTGTAGCCCTCGCAGTTGTTATTGCCTTTAATATCTGGGGAAAAGGCATGTTCAAGATTATTCCAATTCTTATGGGCGTAGTAATTTCTTATGTGGTTGCCCTTGTAATGCACAGAATCGGCTTTACAAATGCTGATGGCAGCCCAATTCTTGATTTCGCAGCAGTTTCTTCTGCAAGCTGGGTAGGACTTCCTCCTTTCATTGTTGCCAAGTTTGACTTAACAGCAATCCTTGTTATGGCTCCAATCGCTATCGCTACAATGATGGAGCACGTTGGTGATATCTCAGCTATTTCTGCAACAACTGGAAACAACTTCATCGAAGAGCCTGGCCTTCACAGAACACTTATGGGCGACGGTCTTGCAACTGCTTTTGCCGGCTTGTTCGGTGGCCCTGCTAACACAACCTACGGCGAAAACACAGGCGTTCTTGAGCTTTCAAAGGTATATGATCCAAAGGTAGTAAGACTTGCAGCAGTATACGCTATCGTAATCAGCTTCATTCCTAAGCTTGCTGATATCATCGGCACAATGCCTACAGCAATCATCGGCGGAATCAGCTTCGTTCTTTACGGAATGATCTCTGCAATCGGTGTAAGAAACGTAGTTGAGAACAAGGTAGATTTTACAAAGTCAAGAAACCTCATCGTTGCAGCTGTAATCCTTGTTTCAGGCCTTGGATTCTCAAACGGAATCACATTTACAGTATTTGGCACATCAGTTACCCTCACATCACTCGCTATCGCAGCACTACTTGGTATCGTGCTCAACGCAGTACTTCCTGGAAATGACTACAACTTCGGCGAGAACCACAAGGGCGATATCAACAGAGGCGTAAGTTTCAACAATATCGACGAGAACGTAGGCTGATGCCTATTTGAATCAGAGTTAATATAGTTTAAGAGTGAGAAGTGGCACTTCCTTCGCGGAGGTGCCATTTTTGGTTATCTGTTGTATAAAATATGTAAGATATATAACATAAATAATAAAATGATTAGCAATCATTCGGTAGCGGCTTTTTCTTATATCTTCAGCTCTTTTTTATTCTGATACATTTCTTCGTCGGCTCTTTCAAAAACAATTGAAACACTTTCATCTCTATTGTATCTTGATACGCCGGCAGCGATGACAACATCGCCTTTTTTGCGGTTCTTTCTATTATTTGCATTAAAATCACTCATGATAGAGTCAATATTGTTATAGTCATCGCCCTGAACAATGACGGCAAACTCGTCTCCACCAATTCGGAATACAGGACTGTGTTTGAAATATTGGCAGATTATTCTGCATCCGTCTTTAATAAACTGATCACCTGCCTGGTGCCCCTTAGTATCATTTACCTGTTTTAAGCCATTTATGTCAAATACAGCTACAGCAAAAGGAGATACTTTCTTGCGATCGATCTGATAATTTAGTTTCTTTTCTGTATCAGCATAGGCATGTTTGTTCTTGATACCAGTCAGCTCATCAATGTTCGCCTTGTTTTCTACAGCGAAGATATGCTTTTCGAATTTCTGCTCGCGTTTTACTCTTTCATCAACATCGATAATTCCGACAATAAGCCTGTTTTTGCCATCTTCCTTATTTATATTTGCACGGGTAATGACATATCTCGGTTTACCGTCAATCATGAGCCTGTGGCGATTTTCGAACAGGCCCTTGGTTTTTATTGCATTAAGGACATTTTCTTCGGTGAATGCAGTAATTACCTGGTCTACATCATCCTTGTAAACACCATTTGGAATACGCTTTAAAGCATCTTTAAAGAAATTATCACCTTGCTCAGGCATTCCCATGTCAGATATTATGTTTGAAGGGTTGTACCTTATATAGTTGAAATTATCAAGGTCAATTGTGTATATATAGACAATATCTCCGGTAAGAGCAGCGATTCGAGAATAAACCTTACGTTCTTCTTTTATCATATTGAGCTCTTCTCTTGTTCTCATCTGGTCATCAACGTTGTTGATTCCAACAATTATGTAATTGCCATCACCGCGAACTTTGACAGCCTTTATATTTACGTAGATGAGAGTACCGCGAACTCTGACTCGGGAAAAGATAGAGTAGATGCCATTCTTTTGGATTTCCTGCATGACCTTTTCCTTGTTGAGGTCCTTTTGCAGCTGCTGTTTATCTTCTTCAGGGATGTCAAAATTAAATTCCTTTCTGTAAAGATTAAAGAAGTCAGAACCCTTGGTTCTTTCAGCAATATCACGGCTATCACCATCGGCAGCATACTCGGTGAACTCTGATGTATCTACATTGACTAGATAAAGATGAAGGTAATCGGATGAAAGCGCTCTTGCTACATAGTTGTAGGTAAGGTTGTCAACGGCTTTATCGGTTATTGACAAAACTGCAACTGCTACTGCGGAATCGCCTGATACAGGATTATCAGCAATTTTTCTCATAAACACCTGAATTCCGCGGCCGTCGGATAGTCTGTCATCAATAATCAGGCGTTTTCCATCCTGAGCACATTTTCTAAGGCAGTTAAATGTGTAATAACCAGGCCCCGGTTTAATGGAACCAAATGGAAAAACAGTGTTTTCATATATATTACCCAGGAAAGTTGAGGCGAATTCTCTAAAACTCTTGTTTCCACGGATAAAGGTGGCATTTTGTTTATCAAATGAAAAGATAGCCATGGGCATAGTGTCGAAGTAGTTGTTTAGTGAAGCGTCGTCGTCTCTGGACAAATTAAGATCATGCAGACTTACCTTTCCAATTTTGTCGTAGTAGTCGTCCTCTTCAGGATTCTCAAAACCAATTTGAATACCTTTTTTGTTTCTGGCAATAATATCGGCCAATGAGATAGGCTTCGTGAAATAATAGCCCTGAAGCTTGGTACAGCCGATTTCTTTTAAAAAGTCTGCCTGAGCCTTGGTTTCAACTCCTTCTGCAGTGGTGTCCATTCCAAGGCCAATAGCTGTCTTTATCAGCTCAATTAGAATTATTTTTCCGGTGTCGTTTTTTTCTATCTGATCAATAAATACCTTATCAATCTTTAAAAGATCAAAGCGGACTTTAAGAAGAATGAGAAGAGAAGAATAACCGCTGCCATAATCATCCATCCACACCCTGATTCCGGCTTCATGAAAGCGATCAATCTGAGTTTTCATGAAGTCAACATCTGCTGAAATGGTGCGTTCAGACAGTTCGATAGACAGCTTGTCTCTGGAAAGCCCTGAAGCATCAATCCTTTTCACAATTTCCGACACCATGTCACAGCATTCAAAGTCGGATTTTGCAAGGTTTATAGATTCGGGCACTATAAAAAGACCATGCTCGCCCTGACCTTTCATCTTTTTCAGGACCCTTTCGGCCATGTAAAGGTCGAGCTTGTAGGTTAATTTTTCTTTTTCCAAAACTGGGATAAAGTCACTGGCGTTGAATACGCCCTTTTCTGGATCTTCCCACCTTGCAAAAGCTTCTTCATCACAGACTTTTCCGCTGGCAGCACGAACAAGAGGCTGATGGTAAGCCTTTATCCATTCGTTTTCTATTGCCTTATCAAGATTGTCAATAAAGTATTTTTCCAGTTTCACTTGCGGACTCCTAAAATCTTGAGGGGGCACGGTTTAACAATATAATTTTATCATAAAACTGTTAAAACAAATATTAATAAAAAAAGAATTTTTAACAGAGCGATAATGATATAATATTTTTATCTCGATTTATAGGGGGGGAAAAAGATGGCAATTGCTGAAAATGTAAACGAGAAAGAGTTTTATGAAGCAATTCTTCATTTTGAGGAAGATGATGATTCAAAAGAGTATTTTTACAATGTCATGGATACTCTTACAGGAAGAAAGAATAAAAATGGCAGTGATGAGACCGTAAGAGACAGAATACTTAAGGCTTACGGGACTCTTTTTTGCGAAGATACCGGACTTGAAGCAGGAGCTATGGCAAGTGTAGATGATGTGGCAAATACAGCTGACAGGCTCTACATTGGTACAGTCGGCTATGATCCTAATCACTGGTACAGAATGAAGTACCATTTTCCAGTAATTGATGACGATAACTTTGACAGATTCGCAGCCCTTGTAATTGCGGATATGAACGCGGGGCCTTTACATGACGCTGCTTTAAATGATGGAGAGACCCTTGTTGTAGGAGAGGCAGATCCGCTTCATATGACTGCAGCACAGAGAAAGAACCAGAACATCAAGTCAGTTTCTACATTTGGGGGAGGGGAGCAATGAGAATATTTGCGGTAGATGATGATAAGGCTTCCCTTAAAAAAATAAAAGAAATGCTTAAGAAGGCAGCACCGGATGCGGAGTGCCAGTTTTTCGACAGCTCTCTTGCAGCCCTGGCCAAAGCCAGAGAAGAAGAGGTTGATATTGTTATTCTGGACGTGGAAATGGCTGAGCTTGACGGAATAAACCTTGGAAGCTATTTAAAAGAGCTTAACCCCTACGTTAATCTCATTTATCTTACAGAGCACACAGAAAGGGCATATGAAGCCATGCAGCTTCATGCCAGCGGATACCTGAAAAAGCCGGGGAACTGCGCTTTAGTAAAGGGAGAGCTGGAGAGCCTTAGATATCCTGAGATTCGTAAGAAGTATAAGAGAGTATTTGCGCAGACCTTCGGCAATTTTGAACTTTTTGTCGATGGAGAGCCGGTGGAGTTTAAGTATAAGAGAACCAAAGAAATAGTGGCTCTTCTTGTTAATAACAAGGGTGCCCAGACCTCTAATGGAGAGATAATTGCGTCTCTTTGGGAGGATGACGGAGATCCTGATAAGAAGCTGTCGTATCTGTGCAATCTAAGACAGGACCTTCAGAACACTTTTACAAAGCTTAAGCTTGACGGTATTATCCTTAAGCAGCGCGGAAGCATGGCTATTGCCAAGGACCGTATAGAATGTGACCTGTATGACTGGCTTGAGAATAAAAACGACTCCAAGTACAAATACATGGGAGACTATATGAATCAGTACAGCTGGTCTGAATATTACCACGCAGAACTTGATGAAATCAGCTATGATCTGGAAGAGGAATAATTATCGTTACTGTTCACTCGCTTGCAGCTCGCTCCAGTAACGAATTCGCGCATTCATTCCAATTCGACTTCGTCGAAGGAATGCGCTCACTCCTGATTCACTTTCTCACGAAATGCGCAGCAGAGTGCGCATTTCTGTCTGAAC
>JAEEGL016758236.1_pt1 | contig 26730 bp, 18 predicted proteins | sample 9134231 | NCBI WGS metagenome assembly JAEEGL01 (sample SAMN16246548, study PRJNA631951) | gut metagenome | biome: gut microbiome; feature: rumen; material: fiber-attached | host: Bos | place: Iran: Karaj | collected 2018-10 | reverse complement strand
GGAGTGACACGGCGAGGCGCGGTTCGGCGATTGGGCGGCGCGGCACGGCGCAGGACGAGGAGGCTGTATCCGGCCGACGAAGTATTGCGCCGCGCAGTGCCGTGCAGGCGCCGGGAGCGCCGAGACGGGGAACGTTAGCGAGACCGAGACCTCGCACCGCGCGACGAACTCCGACAGAGATGCCAAACGCGCTCACGTAAAGGGCCGCAGCCGGGCGGACTTTAGGTTATTTGAGGCGAGATGCGCAGGACTCGCCCCCGAAGGCGTATAAGTATACGTCGAGCGGGGCGATGGACGCGCATCTCGCCCAAAGAAACAAGGGAGCACGGTTGCCCTTTACGTGAGCGCACGTTGACACAGCAAAGGACGGCAGGCATGGTAGGCATGGACAGCAAGGTAGCCAGGGAGCGTTCGGGGCGAGGCGGGGCAGTTAGCGGGCGCAGGCGAGAATTCGAGCTTACGCACTCGGAGCGCGCGCTTTGCCGATGACAAGCTTCTTGACGAGCATATACGCGGCGACGAGCGCGATGCCAGACACAATCACGAGAGGCGTGTGCTTCCCGACAAGTTCTTTTCCCCTTATGCACAGCTCCAGATACGACATGTCCGAGACGCTCCGGCCAATCGAGTATCCCGCAAAGGCAAGGACGGCCGTCCATATCCCAGCGCCAAGCGCAGTGAAGAGCGTGAACGCCCCGAGCGGCATCCGCGCGATCCCGGCCGGAATCGAAATGAGCTGGCGCACTACCGGCACCATCCTGCAGAGGAACGTCGTTGCCGCGCCATAGCGGTTGAAGACGTCGCAGGCGCGGTCAAGCGACTCGCGCTTTATGAAGAACCACCTGCCGTAGCGTTCGAGAAAGGGCCTGCCTACGAAGAGCGCAAGGTAGTAGTTGACGAACGCACCGGCAAGCGAGCCGAGGACACCGGCGAGGATTGCGAGGTAGAGCGACTGCATTTCGCCGCGCGCGCAGAGGAAGCCAGCCGGTATCATCACCACCTCGCTCGGGAACGGTATGAAGCTCGACTCGACCGCCATGAAGACGAAGACGAGAAGAAGCCCCCAAGTCGCCGCATGCGCCGCCACGGCGTCGAGGTGCGCGGCGAGCTTCGCGAGGACGCCGCCTCCTTCCGCCGCGAGGCGCACGAGACGCGCGCGCACGCGCGGCACCATGTGCGCGAACGGCACGAAGGAGAGGGGGTCGCCCCCGGTCGCCTCGGCTATCGAAACGATTTCGGTGGAGCGGTCGGCGTCAGGGTCGTCACGCCCGTATTTCCACTCCCTCTTTAGCCCGCCCTTTTCGTCTAAAAGCTTCGCGTCGATTCCCTTCGCGGGAACCGACACGTACACTTCGACCTTGCTCTCTGCTCCGACGGGAGCGAGGGCATCGGACGACTTGAGGACGGAAAGGCACTCCTTCGCCGCGTTTTCAGCAGGGTCGATGAAGAGCATTCCCTCGGGCGCGGCCTTTTCGAGGTCAGCGAGAAGGAACGGGAAATGGGTGCATCCGAGGATGACGGCCTTCATCTTCAGCCCGGGAGCCTTCTGCGCACATTCGCCGAGAAGCGCCTTGAGGTTCGCGACTGCAATGGCGGGGGCGTCCGCGCTGCCGCGCTCGACCGCGTCGGCCAGTCCCTCGCAGCCGCGCGAAAACACCCTGACTTCCGCCTTCGAGCCCGCCTTCTCCAATTCCGCCTTGATGGTCCTTTCATAGACTCCGCTCGAAATTGTCCCGGGAGTCGCCATGACGCCAATCGCGCACGGCTCCGAAGCGGCGCTCCCCAGACCCAGCGCCTCGATTGCCGCGCGCGCGCCTGCCGAGACTACTCCCACGACCTTCACGCCGCCGCCGCGCTTTTCGAGCATTTTGGCCACTGCGTCGTATCCCCACGCCGTTGCCGTATTGCAGGCGATGACGATTATCTTCGCGTCTTTCGAAAGAAGGAACTTCGCGTCGTTGACGACAAGCCCGCGGAGGAAGTCAGACTTGCCCGCGGCGGCGTAGTCGCCGTATGGCATGTTCGCCTGGTCGCCGAGATATACGAAGCTCTCGCCCGCAAAGTCTTCGCCAAGCATCTTCTCGAGAACGGTAAGCCCGCCCGTGCCGGAATCAAATACGCCTATCGGGCGATTGTCCGCGGCAATCGCAACTGCCGCGACGAGCGATGCAAGTATGAACGCTGCAGGTCTTTTCATGTTTTCTCCGTTATATAAGCTGGAATGGCCTGAACCTCTCGCGCCCTTCCGCAGGCATCCCCTTGGCATACGCCTCGACAAGCTCCTGGGCGAGGGCGAGGTCGGCAGGCGAGGCAACCGACGGCAGAAGCGCGCTCGCACCCGGCTTCCCGTTGGGCCTTAGAAGAACGCCCTTCCCGGAAAGCGCCTCAAGCCTTTCGTTCTCGACCTTGTCCCTGCCGAGTATGACGGAAGTGCCGCCCGGAAGCCGGAACCTGCGCCCAGTGGAAAGGAGTTCAAGAAGCCACCTCTCGTCAAGCCCCTCGTGGTCCATGAGGTCCTTGACCTTCCTGCCGTATGCCTCTTCCGTAAGGCGGCAGCCGCCGGCGGGGGAAGGATACTCGTCTATGCCCAACTCCTTCGCAAGCGCAATCTGCGCCTCGCGCGAACGGCCTGAAAGGCCAAGAAGGAGACTGCGGTCGAGAAGCCCGTCGGTCTCGACTTGCGTGGGCTCGAGAAGCGCGGCGGAAAGCGGGCGGACGAGGCGGCCCTTGAGGCCGGAGGACCTCTCGACCGTGCCGAGCGCCTGCCTGTTCTGGCTCATGGGCCGCTGCCCCACCACTTCGCCGGTTGCGACAAAGTCGAACCCAAGGCGCTCCATGAGCGCGCCCGCCTCGCGTATCATCGTGGCGTGGCAGTCGATGCAGGGGTTCATCGCGCCGCCAAAGCCGTGCGGCGGGGCCTTCAGGAGCGCAACAAGGCAGTCGGTGAAGTCAATGCGGTGGAGCTTCACCCCGAGATTGGCGGCGAACCTCTCGCACGAGGAATCGTCCTTGAAAAACGGCGAGACGAACGTTATGGCCTCGACATGCGCCCCGGCGCGCTCAAGCACCTTGATTGCGAGCTGGCTGTCGAGCCCGCCGCTCATAAGCGACAATCCCCTGCACTTCGTCATCGCGCGGCCCCCTCGCCAAGCCTGGCGGACGCGATCCTGCGAGCAAGCGCGGGCAGCCCCGGGTCGCGTGCGCCCGCCACCGCGACAGCCGCAAACCGCCGCGCATTCTCCGCGCAGAACGAAAGCACGTCGTCGAAGGAATCTACCTTCGCTGCCTCCGGGCCGGAAACGCGCTCGACAAGCGTCTCGGAGCCGATTGTGCGGTCGGCAGTGCCGCCTGCGTCGTAGACGGGGAGGACCAAGAGCGCGTCATCCGTGGAAAGCGCCTCCGAGAACATCGCGGCAAGGCCGTCAAGCATCTTCTTCAGCGGCCCATAGCCGTGCGGCCGCCAAATGACGCAGATTGCGCCGCGATGGCGCTTCTTCAGGACGGCAATCATCGAACGAAGCTTCTCGGGATTGTGGGCGTAGTCGTCGTAGACGGCGGCGCCGCATGGCTGAAGCCGCCTCTCAACGCCCTTGAAGGAAGCGAGCGACGCGCGCGCCGCGTTCTCGTCGCAGCCGAGCATTACGGCCATCCTGACGGCAAGCGACTCGTTCTGCGCCATGTAGTCCTTGGGTAGATACGTCTCGCCTCGAGCGTCGAGCACGGGGCCGGTCGCCTTGGCGATGAACGCGTCGAAGACCTCGTCCATCTCGTCCTTCGAGAAATGGTCGGCGGAGGAATTTGTGACTATCGCCGCATACGGGGAGAACGCGGAGAGCGACTTGTCGCTTTCGTCGACTTCCGCAACGGCGTACTGGCCCGACCCGAACCTTACCGCCCCTTCCCAGCCGACGACGTTCGCGCCGTTCACGCAAAGCGGGTCAAGCCCGCACGAGGAAAGGACGTGCCCGAGAAGAGCCGTAACGGAAGACTTGCCGCACGTGCCGGCCACCGCCACAAGCCGCCTGCCGGAAAGGAAATGCTGGAGCGCCGCCGCGCGATGGACTACCTTTAGCCCAAGCTCCCGCGCGCGCACAAGGTCGCGGTTCGAATCCTCGATGGCGGTCGAGACGATGACCGCGTCAATGTCGGGAGCAACGCCGGAGCCGTCGTCGGGGAATATCCGCGCGCCGAGGCGCTCAAGCCTCTTCAAGTTGTCGGTGCCGAGCGTCCTGTCGGAACCGGTCACGACATGGCCAAGCTTCAGGACGAGCGTCGCAAGCGCGCTCATCCCCACGCCCCCCGCGCCTATGAGATGGTATTTCATTTTTCCGTCCAAAAATCCGTTGCCGTATTTTACCACAATCACCGCTTTTGCGCAAGGCATCAAGGGTAGTGATGAGTGATGAGTGAGGGAGTGATGGTAACTCTTGAACTAGAACTCCAACTCGAACTGAGAGTCTCTGTGCGAGAAAATCCCCCCCCTCGGGTCCCCAGATTTTCCGCTAGCGCCGGCAGAGCTCGTCTGCAATCCAGTCGAACGCGGCGCCGTAGAACTCGCGGCCGCCGTATGCGACTTCGCACGAAATGCCGCGCTTGCGCGCAATTTCCGCAAAGCGCTCGCCGAAGGCAGGCGAATGCACGAGATCGGGCGAACGCCCGGCAAGGCGCTTCGGATAAAGCATGTAGATCGCCGGTGCGCGCGCGGCGTCAATCCTGCGCAGAAGCGCCGCGGGGGAAATCTTCCCGATGTCGTCAAGGCACGCCTCGCGATGCAAAAGCCACTCGTCGAAACTCCCGTAGCCGAATGCGTGGCCGCCATAGCGTATGCCCGGTATCCATTCGCGCATTTCGGCAGGGTCCATCGACGTCTGCGGGATGATTGGGGCGACCGCCTTCACGGAATGGGCGTTGCCGTCCCTGAGGGCGAGGCAAAGCGCCGTGCAGCCCCCCGCGCTTCCGCCGACGAGGCCAAGCCGCGAGCAGTCGAGCTTCCAATCCTCGGCATGTGCCTTTACGAAGCGCAGCGCCGCCTCGCAATCGCCAATGCACGCGGCTACCGGCGGCTTCACGCCGTCCGCGCGGGCGTCGCGGATGTAGCGGTAGCCGCTTGAGACCACGGCGACGCCTCTCTCCGTCAGGCGCGATACGGCATTGCCGGCTATCCGGTCGACAATCGCGCCGCCATCCCAGCCGCCGCCGTGGAAGTACACGACCACTGGGAACGGGCCGCCGCCGGATTTCGGGAGCCACACGTCCAGCTTCTGCCTGGGATGGCCGCCGTACGCGACGTCCTCGAACGTTGCCGACGGAATGGTAAAAAGCCCCTTCGTCACCGGGTCGACAAACGTGTACTCGCCCGCAGGCCGCCGGCCGAAGACTGCCGCGACTGCGCGCAGGAACCCGTCCGAATCCCAGTTGTTTGGCACGAGGTACGTGCCCTCGGTGTATTCGTTCCAGCCATTGACGTACACCGCCCCCGGCTTCTTGGGCGACGACTCCGCCCAGGCCTTGGCGACTTCGAGGCTCTTCCTGAAAGCATCAGCCGTGTTGTTCGTGAAGGAGGCGCCGTACGGATATTCGCGCTTCGCCCAGGGATAGGGCTCGTCTTGGCGGCAGCGCGGCGTCGCGTCCCACCCCGTAGTCACGTTGGGCATGTACGGGAGCGCCGCGGAATCCATCTCCGCGCAGCGCCTAGCCACGATGTCAGGCATGTTTGACGCATAGTCGAAGAGCAGCTGGCCGTCGAGCCGCCGCGCGCGCGGCACGCTGCCCGTCGCGAGGTTGTAGTCCGTTATCGAGTCGAAGCCCGCCGCCTTGATCGCGGCGGAATTGCGCGGGCTTATGTTCTGGGCATTGAAGTGCGCCTCGCCCAGCCCCGCCGCGCGAATGCGCGCACGCGCCTCGTCGAGCTCCGCCCTGACTGCCGCGGCGTTTGCGCCGTGCCGCGTGTAGAAATGCCATGCGTTGAAAATGGAGAAGAACACCTTGCCGTCCTTCCGCCAGTATTCCGGGCGCGCGAAGTAGTTCGCGATGCAGTGGTCGATCAGCCCGAGGAACTCGTCCTTCGTGTGCGCCAGCGACATCAGCCGGCGGCGCTCCGAGCCAAGCGCGGGGCGCCACTGGTAGTTGCGCTCGTGGTAGCACCACATTATCGCGAACTTCATGCGGTCGCGGTTCGGCGCGCAGAGAAAGCCCTTCTCGAGCGCCTCTTCCTGCGTGACCTTGCCGTCGTACCAGTAGTAGTCGTACAGGAAGACGTCTATGCCCGCGTTCGACGCAAGCGCAATCTCCTTCGCGACGTCTGCGGGGTTCGACCCGTCGAGATACCCGGCATAGGGCACCATCGGCTGCTTGTGGCCAGGGTAGAGGCGCTTGGCGTCGCGCACGTACTCCCACTCGGTCCATCCGGGATGGAACCACTCGTCGCCCTTTGGATACCTGTGCCAATGCGGATAGTAGACGGCGACGACGTCAAGCCGCTCCGGCGCGCCCTCGGCGGCTATCGCGCAGAATGCCGCGGCGCAGGCGACCGCCGCCCTTGCGCAAAAGGCAGAGCACGCATGTACATGTCGACTGTACATGCCATCTGGGCTAAAAAAGCAAGAAGCGCGGCTCTTGATAAGTGTTCGTTTCATTTCGTGTAGGAGAACGTGCAGATCGCAATATATGGCGCAATGCCAGCTGAACTACCACTGGACCACGCCGTCCGCCGAGATCGAGACCTCGCGGAAGAAGTCGATCAAGTAGCACTTCGTGCAGTGGCCGTAGGGATAGTCGGCGAACACGGGGCACTTGAGCGTCTGGGCGTAGACCGGCAGGAACTCGTTGAGCACCTTGCGCTCCTCCCCCTTGTGCTGGAAATTGGCGAACACGACGGCGGCGGCGTCCTTCAGGTAGCCGCCGTCGCGCAGCTCCTCGAGCCACGACTTCACGTCCGCGACGGGAAAGTGCGCCGTGCATTCGATGAACACGACCCTTCCCGCAGCAGACGGCGCAAGGTTCGTCTTCTTCACCAGGTGGTGAATCCGTTCGAGATGGCCCCCCATTGGAAGTCCCTTCGCGTTGCCCGCCTTCAGCACCTTCACCTTCACGGGCTTGAGCGCGGCGCCGTCGAGCATCGCCCGGAACCACTTGATCGAATCCTTGTCACACTGCGAAAAAGACGACGAGAGCATCGGCCCGGAGTACGGATGGCCAGCCTTCTGCGAAAGCATCGTGTTGAGGATCAGCGTGATGTCGCTGAAGCCGATCACGCGCATGTTCCGCGAACGCAGCTTCGCCCAGTCTATCTTCCCGATCACGTCTGCCGCGCCGCTGCCGCCGCGCGCCATGAAGAGGATGTCCACCTCCGGATCGAGCCACATCTTCTCGAAGTCCTTCACGCGGTCTTCCACCGCCGCCCGCTCCTTGACGCGCACGAAGTCGCCAACCTTCACCTTGTATCCGGCCTTCTCGAGCAACCGGATGCCCTTCTCGAGCTTCGGGCGCTCCAGCACGGACGACGGCATCACGATGCCCACCGTCTTCACATCCTCCGGAAACATCCCGTCCGCGGACGGACGGCTCTTGGCCGTACTCTTTTCCTCAGATGCCGCCGTCAGGCACATCACCGCCGCACAGGCGAGACCAACCGGTTTCAGGTTCATTTTATCTCCTTTACTTGAACAGGGTCAGACTTGATTGCCACAGTAGATTGCCACAGTAGGTTTCCCTTGGCGCCGCGACCCTTTCGATACTATCGCGACGAAGAGCGCGTCAATCTATGCGTGTCCGCTTCATCCGCCACGTATTATACCATATTTAGTTAAGTAGTGCGAAGGCTAGGCCGTAATTATGCACTCCACGTAAACAAGGCAATTTCCTTGAAGAACACTGCACACAATACCAGGATGACAACAACTCCAGACAGCGATCTCCTCAGCACTTTATGTGGTTTTGCCAGAGATTCCCATTGTCTTCCTATTTCGGCCTTACCCTGCGCGTGGCCACAGCCGTGAACGGATCGTCAGGCCAGTAGTGCTTCGGATACCTGCCCTTGAGGTCCTTCTTGACAAGCTGGTAGCCTTCGCGCCAGAAGCCCGCAAGGTCCTTCGTGACTGCGCACGGCCTCATCGCGGGCGAAAGAAGCGTCATCACGACGGGGACGCTCCCTCCGGCCACCTTCGGCGTCTCCATCATGCCGAAGCACTCCTGGAGCTTCGCCTCGGCAACCGGCTCCGCGCCCGTGTAGTCGATGCGGACGTGCGAGCCGGACGGGACGGCAATCCTCTCCGGCGCAAGCGCATCAAGCTCGCCTCTCGTATGGCCCTGCGTCGAGAGAAGGTAGTCGAAGACGGCAGAAAGGTCGAGCCTCTCGAGGTCCTTCCACTTCGTCATGCCAGAGACGAATGGCTCGATTGCGCCCATGAGCGCCGCGTCGTCGGCCGAATGCCAGAGAAAGTCTATGCGCGACCTCATGCCCAGGGAGTGCGGCGTCCAGCAAGGCAGGTTCTCCACGCCCTTGACGCGAATCCCCTCCATCATCGCGGGCGTCGTGTCGGCGTCGGCGCACGCGCGCTCGTCTACTGCCATCTCGCCGAGCCTGCGGCGAACGACCGACTTCACGCGCTCGCCGCGCCTGTCCCATTCGCAAAGGCGTTCCTCGACCATCCTGTCGCCGAAAAGCGCCTCTATCTCCGATAGCGCGACGGGGCACGCGAGGAACACCCTTGCATCCCCCTGCCTGTCGTCGAGGCGGCAGCAGACGAGAAACTCCTCGCCGGCAAGCGGATCGTTCTCCGGCAGGAATGCGCCGCGCCCGCACACCATGCGGAACGTGCCGTTGCCCCTGTTCTTCGCTATCCTGTCGGGATAGGCGAGGGCGAGAAGCGCGCCGTCGGAAAGCGCCGCGCCCTGCGGCCTGCAGAAGCGCGAAAACATCGCGGCAAGGCGCCTTGTGCGCGAATCAGGCCTCGCGTACCTGATGTCCGTCTCCCTCGACTGCTGCGACTCCTCGATGATCGCGGCAAGCTCTGCGGCACGCGGCGAACCGGACATCATCATGTTCGCAAGGCGCGGATGCATCGGCATCTCCGCCATGCGCCGCCCCCTGTCGGTAAGGGCGCCGTTCGCGTCAACCGCGCCAAGGCCCACAAGGAGGGACTTCGCCTGCTCCCACGCCGCCGACGGAGGCTCGGTAAGCCACGGCAGGTCGCACCGCCCCTTCGCCCCCCATGACGCGCAGCAAAGGACGAGCGGCGCAAGGTCTGCGTCAAGTATCTCCGGCAACGCCTTCGCGGAGCGCGACTGCTCGTCGGCCTCGCTCCAGAGCCTGTAGGCGACGCCAGCGGAAACGCGCCCGGCGCGCCCCCTCCTCTGCTCGGCCCTGTCGCGCGTCACCGGCAGCGTGACGAGGCCTGACATTCCCGAGGACGGCGAGAACCTCGACACGCGCATGAGCCCGGAGTCGATGACGCACTTTATCCCTGGGACTGTGAGCGACGTCTCGGCAATGGAAGTGGCGAGAATCACCTTGCGCCTTGGGGAAGGCTCGAACACCCTGTCCTGGTCTTCCTTTGGGAGCGCACCGTAGAGAGGCAGGCAGTCTATCCCTCTTTCGCCTTCAAGCGATTCTCGGCAGCGCCTTATCTCGCCCTCGCCCGGAAGGAACGCGAGAATGTCGCCTTCCGTCTCGGCAAGCGCCTTTCTGACGGCGGCAACGGGGGAGATGTCGCCAAGATAGCGCGTCTCGACGGGGAACATGCGCCCGTCAGCGCGAATGACCTCGCCCTGAAGCCGTAAGTTCACTTCCTCGGCGTCGATCGTCGCGGACATGACGAGGATGCGCAGGTCGGGGCGGAGCGCGCGCTTCATCTCCAGGGAAAGCGCGAAGGCAAGGTCGCTATTAAGGGAGCGCTCGTGGAATTCGTCGAATATGACTAGCCCCGTGTCCGAGAGCTCGGGGCCGGAGAGAAGCCGCTGCGTAAGAAGACCTTCCGTTATTATCTCGAGCTTCGTGTCGCGCGAGGTCTTTCTTTCAAGCCTCACCTGATAGCCGACCTTGCCCCCAAGCTCGCAGCCGATCTTCTCCGCGATGTATTCGGCGCACCTTCTCGCGGCGATGCGCCTCGGCTCGAGCATGACGATCTTCCGCCCCTTTAGCCAGGGCGCCCCAATTAGCGCGGGCGGCAGGCAGGTAGTCTTGCCGCTTCCGGGAGGAGCGGTGAACACGACGTCCCTGCCGGACGCAAGCGCCCTCGAGACATCGCCTATCCTCTCCTCAGCGGGAAACGCCATCAGTGCATGGAGAGTTTGATCTCGACTGGCCCTACAAGCCCGGAGACAGGCAGCTTCTCCGACTTGTAGAGGTGCCTGTACGTGTAGAAGCAGTGGCGCCCGGAAGGCGCGCGTTCGCCCTTCTTCACGTATTCAGGGATGCTCTTGATCGTCCTGTCCTGATTCCATTCCCAGTCAGGGGCGAAGCCGTCTATGATGTCGCCGACGACGCGGTTGACCCATGTGTTCACGACCTCGATCTCAAGGTCGAGCGTTCCAGACGAGCCCGCCTTGCGAACGCCCTCTGTTATGTCGGCGCGTGCAGGCTTCATCCATGCGATTACAGGGGCATACACGCCGTTTGCCTTGACTCGCGCGATCTCGCCCACTTTCCCGAGGTCGATGACGGCCTTGTCGCAGTCGCGAGCCGCGTCAGGGTCGATCCTGACGCTCTTCCTGTACACGCACGTGCCGGAGAAGAACTTCACCCCGTTCTGCGCGTGCGTAGAGAGGTCGGCAAGCGAATCAAGGGAAATAGACTCTGGCGCGCCTCTTCGAGGCTCAAGGAACTCGACCGTCCAAGAGCCGTCGACGGGTATCTTCTCCTGCTCGCTGTACGTTTTCAGCCTGGTGCATACATGGTTAGTGAAGACAACGAACGCCGAGCCGCATGGGCCAAGCTCGAAGCGGACTTTGACACGGCCGTCTGCGAGGCGGTCGAAACTTGCCATCGTGCACTCGCCAGTGACGGCGTCCCATATCATCGGCGCGGCAGTAGACTCGGCCCTAAGCGTCACTTCCGCAACACAGCCCGTAGGCGAATATGTGGCGATGAACCACGCCTCCTCTCCGAAAGAATAGCCGCCGCGCCTTATCCACGTTAGCTTCTTCGTCTCCGTCTCGAAGGCTGGCTTGAGGTTCTCCTTCAGGTAGTCCGTGACTTCCGAGAACTTGACGACTTTCGCGCCGGGGAGCCTGACGTCGTGAGCCTCGGCGTCGGGAACGGCGATGAAGGAATACTCCGTGCCGCCAGGCACCTTGACCTTGCCGTCTTTCGTGAGGACGAGGTCGCCGAGCGAATCAGGGCCGATGAAGTCCCAGTCATAGCCAATGGGCAGTATCGGCTTCTTCGAGAGCGCGCTTTCGCGCCAGACGGGGCCGACGGGCCGCGAGCGCGGCGTCTCGTGCGAGCCGACGTAGACGAGCGCGTCCGCCTTGTACACGCCCTCCTGAAGCATGTACTGGCATCTCGTCTGGTACTTTATCCAGTCCTTCGCGTAGTTCCACCACGTCACCGTGCGCTCGAAGTGAGTTCCCCACGGCCCCATCGTCATGCCCGGCGCTGCGTCGGGGGACGTCCACGGCTGATGCGCGTAGCGGTGGTAGACGATGCGGTTCACGCCGTTTGCGTAGGCGATGTCGCCTATCGCCTTGTAGCTCCAGGGCGTCTGGCGCCAGCCGGCGAGGACCGCGAACGACGTAAAGCTCTCTGCGCCGAGGTACTTGCGGCCCCTTACGTGGCCTATCGAGGCGACGTACTTTGGCGTCAGGTCGATTGCGAGGGGGTCCGGCTTCTCCACGCACCAGAACTCGCTCATCGGGCAGTCTACGTTGCGGGCGTATCTCGCCGACGAGCAGGGCTGCGGGGAGTACGGCTCGATCTCGAGGAGAAGCCCGGAGGCGTGGCAGAGGTCGGCGAACTTGTCTGCGTAGTTCTTCGCAAACGCCTCCTCCACCGTGAGCCTGAAGTCGCGGCAGACGCGGTCGGTCTCGGAGACTGAATCGACGACGTAGCCCGTGAAGACCGGCAGGTACTTCATGATGGAGTAGCCGCGCGACTTCTCGAACACGTCCTCGAAGCCCTTCGTCCAGTTCTGCGAGCCTACTTCCCAGCTGTCGACGAGCACCATGTTGAAGCCGGGCCTGTTGACCGGGTCGGACTTGGGGTCTATCCCGCACTTCTTCACGAGCTTGCCGACGTATGCGCCGAAGAACCTCTCAAGCGCCGCGGCGTCGAGCTTGTCGACCTCAAGACCGCGCCCGAAGTCCGATGCTGGCTCGCAGTAGCGGCCGCTGCACCTGTAGCCAACTCTGAGAACAGTCCAGCGGCCCTTGGGCGCGCGCCACCCGAGCCGACCGCTGCCGTCGAAGTCCGGCTTCAGGACGAGAACGGAGCCGGACTTCACCGCGACGCCCTTCTCGACGTCCGTCTCCTTCGCGTCATGGATGGAAGTAGGCGTAAAGAAGAGAGTTCTCGCGGCATAGTCGGGCATGCGCCCGAAGACGCCAAGCGCGACGCCGGAGATGGCAACTCTCCTGCAGTAGCTTTTGTACTTGAACGCGACGGAGACCCTCGCCTTCGACGCGCGCACCTTCTCGAAGCGGTAGTAGCGCCTCTGCCCGCAGATCGACGAAGCCGGCGTCGCGTGGTCGCCAAGCTCGGCGTGGACGCGCCACGAGCCGTCTGCCCCGGGAACCTCAACGACTATCTTCACGCGCCCTTCCGCGCCCCAGAGAATCGCATTGGAGTCCATCTTCATCGAAAGCTCGGAGAACTCCCTCTCCGCGCCGAAGTCGAACGTGAACGTCTTGGTCTTCTCCTCGTCGGCAAGCGCGACCTCGGGGACTATGCCGGCGGAGACGTCGACGATGGCCTCGGGCGTGGGGAACGCGACGGCGGCGATGTCGCGGTAGAAGCCGTTTACGTCAACGCCCACAGGGAGCACAGGCGATTCGCCCTCCTTTACTATCGCCTCCTCGACGACAATCTCCTTCATGGAATCCTCGGGCGTCACCCACGGCCCGCCGGAAGAGGAGTAGCCGCTGCAGTTCGCGAGGCAGAGCTCGAGCCCGAGACGCTTGGCCTCGTTGTGCGCATGGAGGACGAGGTCGAACCATTCGTCGGAGGCGAACTTCACCCCGCCGAATGGGATTCCGCAGCTGCAGTCGAACGACTGCGCCCCGGCTAGTCCTATCTCCTTCATCGCCTCGAGGTCGGCGGTTATGCCATCCTTCGAGACGTTGCCGTTCATCCAGTGCCACCAGACGTGCGGAGCGGCGGAGCGCGGCGGATCCACAAACGAACTGTATAGCGCGGTACTGCCCGCCGCGCAGGCAGACGAAAGAAAGCAGGCGGCGAGCAGGGGAATTGTCTTTTTCATGGCCTTTAGATCCTTGACTTGTCGCATAGCGCCGAGACGATGAGCGCCTTAATGGTGTGCATCCTGTTCTCGGACTCGTCGAACACCTTTGAGTATTTCGACTCGAAGACCTCGTCGGTCACCTCGAGCGCGCCGCACTCCTTCGTGACCTCCGTGTTGAAGTCGTGGAACGCCGGAAGGCAGTGGAGGAACATGAGCCGCCCCTCCAGGTTGCCGGTGGCGCGCATGAGGTCCATGTTGATCTGGTAGGGGCGGAGCATCTTTATGCGCTCTGCCGTCTTCGCCTCCTCGCCCATCGAGACCCAGACGTCGGTGTAGAGCACGTTCGCGCCCTTCACGCCCTCGGCAGGGTCCTCGCAGACGCGGATGTCGCAGCCGTTCTTCGTCGCGACCTCCTGCGCCTCGGCGAGGACGGCCTCGTCTGGCCTAAGCTCCCTAGGCGCACAGCAGACGTACCTAACTCCGCACTTGGCGCAGCCCATCATGAGGGAGTTGGCGACGTTGTTGCGGCCGTCGCCCACGTACGCGACGACAGTGTTGGAATCGAGCTTGCCGAAGCTCTCCTTCATCGTCAGGAGGTCGGCGAGAATCTGCGTCGGATGGTAGTCGTCGGTAAGGCCGTTCCAGACCGGCACCCCGGAATACTTTGCAAGCTCCTCGCAGTCCCTCTGCCTGAACCCGCGGAAGAGTATTCCGTCGTATATCCTGCCGAGCACGCGGGCCGTGTCCTTCACGGACTCCTTCTTGCCGAAGTGTATGTCGGGGCGAGTCAGGTACTCGCCGTTCCCGCCCTCGTCGCGGACGGCGACGAGCGTGGAGTTGCGCGTGCGCGTCGAGGACTTCTCGAAAATGAGCGCGATGTTCCTGCGGTGGAGGAGGTCGCCCCTGACGCCAGCCGCACGGCGGGACTTCAGCTGCGCGGCAAGGTCTACGAGGTTCATCATCTCCTCGTCGGTAAAAGACTTGAGCCGCATAAGCGAACGGCCCTTCAGCGAATCCATCCAGTCGAGCATATACCCCTCCTTCTCCTTGATTCAACGTTCGACGCCGATGCCCCATGACTCGAGCTTGCCGGCAATCCATTCAAAAGACTCGTCCTGCATCTGGCGCGACTTCGCGCCCTTTATCACGGGGCCGCACGCGCAGCGTATGTCGCGCGACGTGTCGACGGGGCCGAAGTCGCGGAACAGGCCCTTGAGCATCCCCTTGTCGCGACGCGGCTGGCAGCGCGTGTCGATCGCGATGGGAACGACGGGGCAGCCGGCCTTCTCCGCAAGCTTCGCGCCGATTGACGAAAACTTCTTGCGCGAAAAGACTTCCTGCCTCGTGCCCTGCGGGAAGATGAGTATGCTGTTGCCGGCCTGCGACCTCTCGACGCCAGTCTTGAACATGTTCATTAGATCTTCCTTCGGATTGCTCCTCCCGATGGGAAGTATCCCCATGTCGAACGCCGCCTTTTCGAGAAAAGGCAGATGGGCGAGCGACGCCTTCGCGACGATGTTGAGGGGGCCGAACGTCAGCAGGACGGGCGGCAGCATGATCGTCTCGTACGTCGACATGTGGTTTGCAACGTATATGACGGGGCCGTCGTATTCCCTGCGGGCGTTCCACCCTTCGAGAATCACCTTCATTCCAAGGCTCTCTGCGCACTGCACGGAGGAAAAGCAGATGTGCGCCCACTTGTCGACCGTGAGAAGCCCGAACGGGCGGATGAGGGCGCAGAGCGGGAATACCCGCGAAACGCTGACTGAAAACCTGAGCGTAGTAAGCGCCGAGGACCTTGCACGGACCGGCGCGGTCCTCTCGGGCGGCGAGACGTAGGCTCCTGTCGCAAGAAGCTCCGCACGGAACTCCTCGAGCGACGTGGTCTTGAACTTTCTCCCGAAGGCCACGATTCACTCCTCTTTGGCGCTCTCGGCCTTTTCCGCCGCCTTCTCGGCACGGAACTTGTCAAGGCTTTCCTGTATCTGCGAAAGCTGCGAAAGGGTAACTGCCCTCTGCTCGTCGATTTCGGCCTGCATCTTGGCCTTCTCGGCGGCGTTTTCGGCGGCCTCCTGCGCACGCTCCCTGTTCAGCCGCTCAAGCTCCCTCTGAGCCGCAAGCTCCCTCGCCCTGCGGCGTTCCGCAAGCCCTCCGCCCATCGGTGCGGCGGGCGTGTCGCTTTTCGAGGCCCCCGTGGACTGCTGGCCGAGCGAAAGCTCGATGCGGATGCCGTCCTTTTCCACGGCCGCCGTTCCCGCCAGCACGTCTGCCTCGAGAACGGTCCACCCGCGGAGCTTCTCTCCAACCTTGAGGTAGTAGTGCTTTGGCAGCTTCTGGTCGGTATAGTCGCTGAAGCCCACATGCGCCTCGCCCTTTTCGTTCAGGTTCAGCACCGTGAACTTGACCGACTTCTGCAGCTGCTGCTGCTCGGGCGAGAGATCCGCCGCAGCCCCCTTGCCCTTGACCGCCTTCACGTCGGCAGGCGACATGTTCGGGTCGAAATTGGGCGGCGGCGAGCCGAACATCTGACGGTCGATTATCTTCTGGTACGGCGCAAACGAGCTTTCGCCCGTCTCCTCCGCAGCGGGGTTCTCGCCGTCTGCATCACCGTCGGCCTTCGCCTCGACCTCGGCCTTCTCCTCGGACATCCCTTCGTCATCGTCGGCGAGAGACGCAGCCGGGAGCGCGAAAAGACACGCTGCGGCAAGCAGCGCCTTCGTTATGTATATCTTTGCCATGTCGGTTTTGTATGCTGATTTTTCCGATATGTCCAGTTCCTCCGCTATCTTCTCGCCAGGACGCACGCCCGTGAAGACAATCGGGATGTCGACGTACGGCCTGAACCCCGCCTGCGAGATCATCTTCTCGGCAAGGTCGAGAATCTTGACGGGCTTGCCCATGTCGAGGGTGTAGATCGCCCTTTCGCTGCGCGACGCCGCCTGCAGGACGAGAGAGACCGCCTCGCCTACGGTCATGAAATAGCGCTGCATGTCGGGGTGGGTGACGGTAAGCGGCCTGCGCTTCGAGATGAGCTCCCTGAAAAGCGGCACGACCGAGCCGGAACTTCCAAGGACGTTGCCGAACCGGACTGCGCAGAAGGAAGTGCGGCCATCCTCGTTCAGCTCCATCACGGCCTTTTCCGCGGCAAGTTTCGTCTTGCCCATTACCGACACGGGGTTCACCGCCTTGTCGGTGGAAATGAGAACGAACCTCTCCACGCCTTGCTCCTTCGCAAGGGACGCGAGCGTCTTCGTGGCCTCGACGTTGTTGCGCCAGCCTTCGTCGGGGTTCTCCTCCACCATCGGCACGTGCTTGTACGCGGCAGCGTGGATCACCACCTCCGGGCGGAACTGCCCAAAGACGCGCCGCATGGTCTCCTCGTCTCCTGCATCGTGCATGAGCGGCACGACCTCGGCGGAGTGCCGAGTCGAATCCATCTCGCGGCGGATTTCGTAGAGCGCGTTTTCGCCGCGCTCTACAAGAAGCACCCTCTTCGCGCCGGCCGCAACTGTCTGGCGCACTGTCTCCGAGCCGATTGTCCCCCCCGCGCCCGTGACCATGACAGTCTTGCCGGAAAGGAAGCGCGCGGCCACCGCATTGTCCATAGTCTTCACTTCGCGGCGCAGAAGCTCCTCGACCTTCACCCTCGACTCCCAGTACGCCCGCCACAGCCATCTCGCGGAAAGCACCCCCGCCGTCGAAAGGAAGAAGCACATCACCGTTATGGAGTACGGCGGGCGGATGTGCGAAAACGCGTCCGTCGGAAGAACCGCCCTCAGGACCGTAAGCGCGAGGGCGGCGAAGAACATGGCCGCCACGTAGCGCGGTGCGCTGGCGAGGCTTGACCTGCGCCATGAAAGCGAATAGCAGCCAGTGGCGACAAGCGATGCGATGTGGAAAAACCAGACCGTTACAAAGCAGAGGGCAACGGCCCGCCACCCCCAGCGCGGCTCCTGGAAGTCGAATCTCAGGACGAACGCGCTAAGGTACGCAAAGCCTATGATCGCGCTGTCGACGAGCGCGCCGGCAGCGCGAGTGCCCCAGAAAAGCGCCCAGGCCCTTTTCTCGCGGCTCATCCGACCCCCAGAATAAGGGAATAGAGTATCGCCGGCGCAAAGACGAGCGAATCAAACATGTCGAGGAATCCGCCCATTCCGGCAGGCATGAACGTGGCGGAGTCCTTGGCGCCGCATTCACGCTTGATGCCGCTTTCGACAAGGTCGCCGAGCGTGCCGAATACGGCAGCGCAGACGCCCATGAAGATCGAGCGACCGAAGCCGAAGCCGGTCATGCCGGAGAGGAGGCAGGAGACGAGACAGGAGCCGAAGACGCTCCCGACCATCCCCTCCCAGCTCTTGTTCGGCGAGATGCTTGGGCACATCTTGTGGTTGCGCCCGAAGACCTTCGCCGAGCCAAGGCCGAACGCAAAGCCGCCCATGTCGGATATCTTCACGAGCGAAACGACGTAAAGAAGCCAGAACAGGCTCGGCCCTGCGCCCGCCGGAGGGTGCAGCTGGGCTATTCGCAGAAGATACGCCAACATCATCGGCAGGTACACGAGCCCGAGCGACGTGAACGCGAACGACTCGAGCATGCTACCGCGCCTGAGGAAAAGCGCCGCGACCGCAAGCGCGAAGAAGAGGAGCGGGAAGGCGCTGTCGTAGAAGTAGAACTGCGAGACGAGAAACGCAGCCCCCGCGGCAACTCCCTGCCATACCATAATCGGGAAGCGCCTTGCGACAAGCTGCGAGAACTCAAGATGCGCAAGCGCGATGAGAACGATCAATGCGGGCCTTACGACCTCGTAGCCCGCCTTGCAGAGGATCGCCACGACCGCGGCGGCGACGGCAAGCGCCGTCGCCGTTCTCGCAAGAACCTTCAAATCCCGACCCTCAGCGTTGTTTCGCGGGCGGGCCCCACGGAAAGAACCCCCAACTTGCCGCCTATAAGCTCGAGGATGCGGGCGATGTACGCCTTTGCGTTTTCGGGCAGGGCGTCGTAGTTCGTCATATGCGACGTCTCGCACATCCACCCTGGCATTTCCTCGTACACGGGCTCGCATTCCGAAAGTGCCTTCAGGTCGGCGGGGAACGTCTGGTAGACGAACCCGTCGCGGCGGCGGTAGCCCGTGCATATCTTCACGACGGGGCACTCGTCGAGGACGTCGAGCTTCGTCATGGCCCAGTAGTCAACGCCGTTCACGCGCTGCGCATAGCGGGCGACGACCGCGTCAAACCAGCCGCAACGGCGCGGGCGGCCAGTGGTCGCGCCATACTCACCGCCCCTCTTGCGCAGCTTCTCGCCATCCTCGCCGAAAAGCTCCGTCGGGAATGGCCCCTCGCCGACGCGCGTAGTGTAGAGCTTCAGGACGCCTATGACCCTGTCGACCGCGCGCGGGGAAACCCCGGAGCCGGTGCAGGCGCCGCCTGCCGTGGGATTCGAGGACGTGACGAACGGATACGTGCCGAAGTCGATGTCGAGCATAGTGGCCTGCGCACCTTCGAAAAGCACGGACTTCCCCGCGTCAAGCTCCTCGTGGAGATACTGGATCGTATCGGTGACATACGGCATGAGAGCGGAAACGACAGGCGTGTAGAGACGCACCATTTCGTCGGGGTCGAGCTTGTGTGCCCCAAGCGCCGCAAGGGCGCGGTTGGCCTCCTCCACCTGCATGCGCACGATGTCGAGGAAGTCGCTCTTCAGGATGTCGCCCACGCGAAGCCCGTAGCGGCCCACCTTGGCCGCGTATGCAGGGCCTATGCCGCGACCGGTCGTGCCGATCTTCGCGCCCTCCGCCCTGACGGCCTCCTCGGCCTTGTCGATTGCGCGGTGCCACTGCATCACCATGTGCGCGCGCTCGGATACGTGGAAGCGGCCCTTGAACTCGACGCCCCAGCTTTTCACCTGGTCGAGCTCCTTCATGAGGTCAAAGGGGTCCATCACCACGCCGTTGCCGATGACGCAGTGCTTGCCCTCGTGCAGGATGCCAGACGGCACGAGATGCAGCACGTACTTCCTGTCACCGACGACGACGGTGTGGCCGGCGTTCGAGCCGCCCTGAAAGCGCACCACCACGTCGGCTTCCTCGGTGAGGAAATCGATTACCTTGCCCTTGCCTTCATCGCCCCATTGGGCGCCGACTAGTACTGTATTCATATCAGTGCGTATTATACCTAAAAACCGCCGTCGAAGTCAACGGGGAAAGAGCGCGGGGAAAGAGCTCGCAACGCGCTTTTTGCCGCATTACTTTACGGCGTTCCCTACGTCGTCGGCGACGGTGTGCGGCTCGTCCGGCTTGTGCACGCCCATGCTGGCGCGGCCGTCCGCGGCGGGGTGCGCCGAGATGGCCTTCATGAGCTCCTTCGAAATGCGGCCGCCCTCCATGGGCGTGAGGATCACGTGCGGCTTGATGAGCACAACAAGTTCGGTGCGCTTCTTCACCTTCTCGGTACCGCGGAAGAGCCACCCGACGAGCGGGATGGACCCAAGGACCGGCGTCCTCCAGTACGTCTCGCCCTCCGTCTCCTTGACGAGGCCGCCCGCCATGATCGTCATGCCGTCCTTCGCGACGAACGTGCCCGCGAGCGTGCGAGACTCGACGTACTGCACCTCCTTGTCCTGAAGCTGCGCGCCGTTGCTGTCGATGACGGGGATCGAGGCCGTCTCGGCGCTAAGGTCGCTGTTCTCCTGCAGGAGGCGCAGCGTGACCGTCTTGTCGGCGTTGATGTTCGGCGTTATGAGGAGCATGGTGCCGATGTCCTTGTTCTCCAGTATAGGCACCGACGGCGTCGTCACCGTTCCGCTCACGGGGCTTGTCGTCGCCGTGCCGGGCGTCCAGCCGGTGACGAGCGGGTATTCCTTGCCGCTGAAGATGCGGGCCACCTCATTGTTCGCCACGAGAAGCGTAGGGGTTGCGAGCGTCTTAACCTTGCCGTCCTTCTGCATGAGGGCGACCTGCGCCTCAATGTTGTCCGCCACCACCTTGAAGGCGAACGTCGGGTCGATGTTGGCGCGGATGGGCTGGATTATGTCGGAGAAGACGTTCGCGGCGCCCGCCGACTGCTTCTGCCCCACCGCGTGGGTGGATCTGTTGAACGAATAGCTGAACGACGCCTCGTAGTCGTCGTCGATTGAAAGCTCCAGCACCTTGAGTTCCATGAGCACCATCGGCGTGGGGACGTCGAGCCGCTTCACGAGCGAGCGTATCTCGTCCATCACCCTCACGTCGCTCGTGCGCACGACGAGCATGTTGTTCCTGCGCGAGAGCGTCACGAAGATGTTCGCCGACGACGGCGCAAGCTGGCTCCTGACGAGATGCGCAAGGTTCGTGTCGCCGGCGCGTTCGGCCGTGTCGAGCACGCTTGCGTCGTCTGCCGCGAGGGCCGTCTCGGCAACGTCCCTGCGCGAGCGCCGGCGCAGCTGGTCCCACTGCTCCAGCCCGGACGAGACGCCGCCCCGAGAGAACGAGAAGCTGCCGCTCCCCGAGCGCGACGCGCCGCCCGACGAGCGCGGCGAGGTCATGTTGAGGAACTGCGAGCCGCCGTTGTCCTCGATTACGCGGAAGCGCCTGAAGCGCCGCGAGAGGTCGTACTCGTCGTCCTCGTCGAACTCCTCCTCGCCCAGGGAGAGGTACGTGCGGTCGGGATGGAGCCCGTAGATGACGCTCGCCACCTCGATGACGTTCGGGTAGAGGAGCGTGAACATTTCCGTCGTCTCCTCGCGGAAGGTGTTTAGGCTTTCGGAATACTCCTGCATCGTCATGACGCGGATTATCCGCCCCGCGCTCTCGCGCCTGAACCAGAGCCCCGTTGCGCGGCAGATTTCCTCCACGGCGGCCTCCGCCGTCACGTTCCTCAGGAATATCGACACCGGCTTCTTCGCCGCCGCGTCGGACACGGAGACGTTCGCGCCCGTCTGGTCGGCCACGAGGCGCGAAAGAAGCCCTATCTGAACGCCCTGGCTTTCTATGTACCTGAGGAACTCGGGCGGCATCTCGGCGGGCGGCTCGAGCGGCAGGAACGTCCCCGGCAGGAAGATGGACGACGACGCGCCCGCAATCTCGACGCCGTGCGGCGTGACCGACTTTATCTCCACGCCGACCTGCACCCCGTCAACCGACTGCGAAAGGGCGCTGCCGCGCCTTGCCACCGAAGAGCGCGCCGCATCTGGCCCGACAAGCGCGATGCCGTCGCCCGTCGCGCCCACGACGAGGGCATTGAGGCGCAGCGCGTCGCCGCCTGCAAGGTTGCGCCTTAGAGCGTCCGCCATCGTCGACGAGGCGACAGTAGGGTCTGCATCCTGCGCGGCGAGCGAAAGCGCAGCGAAAATCGAAACTACCAGGGATGCCGGCTTTGTGTTCATCGTATTCATCTCCTTGAACTTAGGTTGATCCCGCCATGGCGAAGAGCGCCATGAAGAACGCTATGTAGACGAAACCCACTATAAGCCCCGTCACCACGATCATGAGCGGCTCCATCACCATGCCGAAGCGCCGTATCGCAAGCGCGAGCAGCATCTCGTGGAACCGCGCAGCCTCGCCGAACGCCTCGGGGAGAGTGCCGCCCGCCTCGCCCGTCGCGGCCATGCTGCGCAGCATGGGCGTGAACTCGGCCGCCTCCGCGAGGGCGCTTTCGAGCGAGAGCCCCCTGAGCACCCCTTCGCGCGCGCTCTCCACGCGCCGGCGGAGGCGGCGGTTCCCGAGAAGCCGCGCCCCGACGTCAAGGGAATCCACGAGCGTCACTCCCGACTGCGCCATTATCTGCATCGACCTTGCAAAGAGCGCCGTGCCGGAAAGCCGGAGTATCCTGCCCGTCACCGGCAGGCGCAGCAGGAGAGCGTCCTCCGCCTCGTGCCCGCGCTCGAAAAGCCGCACTGCCGCCCACGCCGCGGCTGCCGCGCCGATCCACGCGAGGACGAAAAGCCCGTTCCGCGCGATCCAGTCGGAAAAGTCCATGAGCGCCTGCGTGATCTGCGGGAGCGCCGTCCCGCCAGACCTCAGGAACTCGGCGAGCCTCGGGATTACGGCCACCACGAGATACGCGCTGACGCCGACCGCCATCACGACGGCGGTGAGCGGATAGGCGAGCGCGTTCACGACGGCCGTGCGCAGGCTGCGCCGCGACTCCATCTGGTCGGCGGCGCGGGCGACGGCGTTTTCAAGCTCGCCCGACTTCTCCCCGACCTCCGCAAGGCGCACCGTCATCTCGTCGAAGCGGCGCGGGTGCGCGGCGAGCGCCTGCGCGAACGAGGAACCGGCGAAGACGTCGTCGCGAACGCGCATCCACACCCTCTTCGCGCGCGCCGAGACCGACTGCTCGACGACGGTCGAAATGGCGGCGAGAAGCGCAAGGCCGCTCCTCAGCATCGAAGAGAGCTGCCTTAGGGCGATCTCGGTCTCAAGCCCGGTCATCGGGCGAAGCCACTTCGGGCTGAAGCGCGGCGGAAGCGCTCCCTTCTCGCGAAGTTCGCGGATGGAGATCGCGAGCATCTTGCGCTCCTTCACGACTGCAAGCGCCTCCATCCGCCCGCGCGCCTCGACCGCGAACGTCCTCGTCGTCCCCGACGAATCCCTTGCCGTCACCTCAAACTTCATCACTCTCCAAGCATCCTCGCCGCCTCCGCAGCGGTCGTCACGCCGGAGGCCACCTTGTCGCGCGCGTCGTCGGCCATCAAGGTCGCCAGTCCCGTCTCCGGGCGGTAGAGCTCGAAAAGCCCCGTGCGCCCCCAGAAGCCGCGCCCCGCGCATTCGGGGCAGCCTACGGCCCTCCACGAATCGCCCGCCTTCTCGCGGCACGACGGACAGAGACGGCGCACAAGCCGCTGCGCCACGACGAGGCGCACCGTGGCGGAGACGAGGCTTTCCTCAAGCCCCATGTCGAGAAGGCGCGTCACGGCCGACTTCGCATCGTTCGTATGCAGCGTCGAGAGGACGAGATGTCCCGTGAGCGACGCCTTCACGGCCGCGTCAAGCGAGTCGCCGTCCCTTATCTCGCCTATCATCACGACGTCCGGGTCGTGGCGGAGAATCGACTTGAGGGCCTTCTTGAAGTTCACCTTGTCGGAGGAATCGACCTCCGCCTGCGCAACTCCCGGCATTTCGTACTCGACGGGGTCTTCTACGGTGATTATGTTCGGCGAGCCGTTCTTCAGAAGCTCCTGTATCGCAGCATACAGGGTGGTCGTCTTGCCGCTCCCCGTGGGACCCGTCAGAAGCACCATGCCGTGCGGCCTCCGCAGCACTTCCTCGACGACGGCCATGTCCGCCGCGTTCATGCCAAGCTCGCCGATACCGAGACGCCGCCCGCCTGCTTCAAGAAGGCGCAGCGTTATGCGCTCGCCGTGGCGTACGGGCAGCGTGGCCATGCGCACGTCGAGCGGCGAGAAGGCGCCGCCAGACGCCAGGCGCCAGGAAAAGCCGCCGTCCTGCGGCGCCCTCCTCTCCGCTATGTCGAGCGCGGCAAGCACCTTGAGCCTGCTCGTCACCGCGCTCTGCATCGACTGCGGGATCCGCATCACCTCCTCCAGAATGCCGTCTATCCTGAACCTCACCCGCACACCGTCCGCGAACGGGTCGAGATGCACGTCGGAAGCGTGCGAGAGAAGCCCCGCGCGAAGTATCTCGTCGACCACCCTTACGCTGTCGGAAAGCTCCGCCGCGCGGGAAAGCAGCTCCTTCGCGCTCAGCATTGCAGCGCCCTCCCGCAAAGCGAGTCGGGGTTCTTCGAAAGCGCCACGGCGGCCTTCATCTCTATCCGCCCGCGCGAGAGAAGCTCCGCAAGGGACTGATCGAGCGTGCGCATCCCGTACTGCGAGCCGGTCTCTATCACCGAATAAAGCTGCGCCGACCTGCCCGTTGCGATGAGGTTCGCGGCGGCGGGCGTGTTCACAAGAAGCTCGCACACGGCGCAGCGCCCGTCGCCGCCTGCAGAGGGCAGGAGATGCTGCGCGAGTATCCCCCTCAGGGAAAGAGCGAGCTGGTGGCGGGCGCTCTCCTGCTCGTCGGCCGGGAAGATCGAGACAAGCCTCTCTACCGCGCCCGCGCAGTCGCCTGCATGGAGGGTGGTGAAGACAAGATGGCCCGTCTCAGCCGCCCGGAGGGCCGTGCGGGCCGTCGCGAGGTCGCGCATCTCCCCGACGAGTATGACGTCCGGGTCCTGGCGGAGCGCATCGACGAGCGCGTCGGAAAAGCCCTTTACGTCCCTCCCCACCTGCCTCTGGTTCACAAGGCATCGCAGCGACTTGTGAACGTGCTCGACGGGATCCTCCACGGTGACGATGTGCCCGTCGCGCGAGCGATTGATTGCGTCGATCATCGTGGCGAGCGTCGTTGACTTGCCGCTCCCCGTTGGACCCGTCACTATCACAAGCCCGTCGCGCTCCTCGGCGAACCTCTCGGCGCGCGGCGGTAGGCCAAGCTCCCTGAACGACCTGAACGTGGAATCGATGCGCCGCAGGGCGATGCTGTGGCGGTCGGAGGCGCGGAAGACGTTGAACCTGTAGCGAGTCCCCGAAGAGCTCGTTACCGCGCCGTCGATCGAGCCTTCCTTCAGGAGCGTAAGGCGTATGCGCTCCGTTCCGTCGGGGCTCCCGAGAGGCAGTGTGGAAAGCCCAAGCTCCATCGCTATCGCGTCGACGCTCCGGACGTCGAACGGCTTCAACGTGCCTTTTTCGAGGAGCCTGCCGCGAATGCGGAAGCGCGGCGGAAGGTCCGGCGCAAGGTGGATGTCGCTTGCGTCGAACTCCTCGCAAAGCGCGAAAAGCGTTTCGAGAATGTTGCTTTTGCTCACAGCCAAACCTCCATCGTCCAGCAAACGCGGTCGCCGGCGCGGACCATCTCGACCCTTGAGGGGACAACCGGCATGCGACCAGCGGAAAATGCGTCAAGAACGCGCTTCACGGCGGGATACGCTCCTTCGACGGTGTACCTCCGCGCCTGCACCTCGCCCTTCGCGGCGGAGGCGAGCGCATCCCTCGCGCCGAGGGCGTCGGCAGGGGTGTCGAGCATTTCGGAGCGGATCACCTCAAGGCCAAAGTCGCGGAAGACGTTCAAGACCGCGCTTTCGCGGTCGGCAAAGGTGACGCCCTCTACACCCTTCACAAGCACTGGCGGCTGCGGGCGCGCCATTTCTGCCTCAAGCTCCGACTTGGCCTCCGATAGCCCGCGTTCCGCGGCGGCCATGCGGGACGGATATTCCTCCGCCACGACAAGCCGCTCGCATTCCGCCTCAAGCGCGGCGATCCTGCGCGACGCGCCGTCTCGCCAGCCCCACCAGTACGCGGCGACGGCAAGCGCCGGGATGACAACCGCAGCGAAAAGCGCGTCTCTCGGGCCTACCTCAATCGCCATCTGCCGCCTCCGCCTTGGCCGCGTCGAACTCGAAGCGGCACGTGAAATTCGCAGTGGAGCCGCGTCCGCTAGCGCCTATCCGCCCGGGAATCACCTTCCAGCCAGTTCTTTCAGAGGCGCGGGCGAGCTCCGCCATCACCTCGCCGCACGCCTGCACCGAGACGGCGGATGCGTTCATCTCGGCTGCAAACGGCGCATCGGAGGAAAAACCCTTCGCTACCATCCTGCCGCCGCATGACGAGGCGATCGTCTCCATGAGAGTCGAATACGCCGACCGGAGGACGCCCGCCTTTTTCTGAACGCGCTCGAAATCGCGCCTCCCCGAGCGAAGCGCCTCCGACTCTGCGCGGATGCGCGATGCCTCGGACGAAACCGACCTTACGCGGGCGTCGAGGGGCGCCCGCGCGGCAACGTCGGCCTTAAGCGACCCGAGGCGCGCCGACGCAAAGGCGAAATCAGCCGCGATTGCAATGCAGGCAAGGGTCGAAAGCGCAATCGCGGTCTTCTTGGCAGCTCCAGGGATGGACTTCCCGCGACCGGCGCGCCTGCGAACGACGACATCGAAGACGCGCACCGTCCTGTCGGCGTCATCGACTCTCGCATACTTGATCTCGGCCAGCGCAGAGGGGATGCCCGAAAACGGCTCCACCTCGTAGGCGAGCGCACTTTGAAGCTCCGCCTCCGAGAGCCCCGCAACCTGCACCTCCGGCATCCTGACGCGCTGACGATAGACCTCTCTCGATTCCTTCATTAATACAGGTAACGCCGCAAAACGCCCCCTGGTTCGCCTAGATTTCCCCCAAAGGGGTGCCCAGGGGAATCACGCCGATGGCCGGGCGGTCTCAAAGGGACCGCCAGCCCCGGCCTTGCTCATAGGCCCACGTCTGTGACGACACCCTGGTCGTCTGTCGTCAGCGTCACCGCGAACGTCTCGCACCAGCCCGCGAACGGAGGCTTTGCTGTCGCCTTCGGCGGCGCATACAGCGT
>JAEEGL016799906.1_pt1 | contig 26731 bp, 26 predicted proteins | sample 9134231 | NCBI WGS metagenome assembly JAEEGL01 (sample SAMN16246548, study PRJNA631951) | gut metagenome | biome: gut microbiome; feature: rumen; material: fiber-attached | host: Bos | place: Iran: Karaj | collected 2018-10 | reverse complement strand
TTATTTTATTTCTTCATCAATGTAAGTTGCTTTAATATCTGCCATACTAGTATAAACTGCAAGCGGATATTTATAGTACGCACTCGATATTAATGAATAGTTTTCTTTTGGTTCGTAGCCTCCCATATGCCAACGAATTGCATAAAGCTCTTCTTTTGTAAGCTTTATAAATTCTTGAATTATCATAACAGATTTTTCGCCATGTCCAAGTGGCATTAAATCTTCTGTTGTGTAATATGGCTCTTGATACCAAACTCCTGTGTCAGGATTTTTCTTGTTACGCATTTCGACTTTGTAATTATTAACTTTACAAATATCATGTAATAGTCCAACAATTATTAGCGTTTCATCTGCCCACTGGCCCTTGGTTAAGTCTTTTAATTCTCTATAAACATTTAAACTATGCTCTGCTAAACCTCCTTCAAAATTATTGTGAAACTTTGTAGAAGCAGGCGCTTTGTAATAGTCTGTTCTTTCAAGAAAATCAATTAGCCTATCCATGCCATCTCTATTTACTTTTTTTAATAAATTAACAATTTCATTTTTAGTAGTATCTAAAGACATCTTTATCTCCTATGGAATTTCTGTAAAATAATCTGGTGAAATATCTCTGCCATATAATAAATTACTATATGCTTTTTCTATGTCAGATAATTCATATACAAATTGATTTGAACTATCTTTTACTCCATCAACCAAATAGTATTTTTGGTAATCCAAGTCTACAACATAGTTGTATGAAACATTAGAAAGTTCTAAGTGCGAAAGTCTTAATTGGCTTTCGTTAGTACCATCATTTACTATTACATATGTTCTTCCAGAAAATTTATTTGTATTACATCTTTTCATTACTTCATCATAACTAACCTTTTTGCCATCCAAAGTTAACTCATCATGCTTATCTAGATAGTCAATTGCATGACCAAAGAAGTAAAACTCATCAAGGTTATCTGGGTCTAATTCCATTTGAATGATTGCATTATCACAAGCCGCTTTAACTTCTTTTAAGCTTGAATACTGTGCTGCAAGTCTTGCTTCTGGGCCAATATTGTTTGAGTAATAAACAGCAAAAGAAGCTATCAAAATCATAAGAATGATGGTTATTACTAACATAATCATCGTAACACCTTTATTATTTTTCATAACTAAATCGCCCCACTATTCATAAGATTAATCATATCATCGTAGCTTTGTACTGTATAATCTCCAATTTGAACTGTTCTTCCGTAGTATTCAATATATATTTCGTCTTTGGTATCATCATTTTTATCCTTTAGTCTAAATCTGTAGCTATACTTTAATTCGTCAATATCTAGGTTATCAAAAACAGTTTCTGAATAATCCCATCTATCTTTTCCATAAACAAGATACCACGTAACGCCATCATCATCTTCATAAGCTGCGTTATAATACTTAGGCTTACCATCTACTCTTTCATCAAAATCAATTAACCCGACATTATATTCAGTTTGAAGATGTGTAAGCGAAGTATATAGTGCTTTAAACTCTGTTTCGTACAGAATTGCGTCCGCCTTTAGACTCATTTTTTGTGTATTATATATAGCAATTATTGCAAGCAAAATTAGAATAATTATTACAATGATCAACTCAATTATCGTTATTCCCTTTTTTGACATACTATAATGCCTCCTTTAAAATAACTTGCTTTTATCAAAATTATTGTACTAAATCTGACATTTTTATTCAATAATAATCAAGAAATTATCTTTATACCAGCATATTTAGCCATCAAGCGCTTCATTCCGCACTTTTCAAACTCTATTTCGACTTTTAAATCATCATCTTCTGGCTCAATCTTGGTGATTACTCCTTGACCAAATTTTTTGTGTTCTACTGTTTGTCCAACTTTATAGTCATCTAGATTAACCGCTTCATATTGCTTAGCATTATTTGTAGATAATCCCTTTAAAAAGCTTTCTGCACTTTTAAAGCTAAACGCCGGGACAGTTGATGCTGGTCTATTATTTACCTTTGAATAGTCTGAAGATAAATATGTTTTAGAACCTCCATAAGACCACTCTGACTCATCTTCTCTAAATCCATATCCGAAATCTTCACTATCTGAATAAAGATTGTTTTTATTAAATCCGCCTTCGCAAAGCTCTTTTGGTATTTCTTCTAAGAACCTTGAAGGTATTGCGTAACTAGTACTTCCAAATACAGTTCTAGATTTTGCACAAGTCATATATAAATGTTCTTTTGCTCTTGTGATACCTACGTAGCAAAGACGTCTTTCTTCTTCTAATTCTAGTTCTTCAAACATCGCCTTACTGCTAGGAAATAGTCCTTCTTCCATACCAACTATAAATACAACTGGAAATTCAAGGCCTTTAGCAGTGTGAAGTGTCATCAATAAAACGTTATCTTGTTTTTCATCAACGCTATCTAAATCTGTAACTAAAGCTAAGTTTTGAAGAAAGTCTTGAAGTGTATTTTCTGCATTTTCATTTTCAAAATCTATTACTACGTTTAAAAACTCTCCCAAGTTTTCTATTCTAGAATTTGCTTCGTCTGAGTTTTCTGCATTTAGCGCATCCATATATCCAGACTCTTTTAAGATTTTTTCTGTAAGCTTTTCAATAGAAGAAATATCTTGTCTCATTCTATTAATAAAATCTGCAAAATCTTTTAGTGCTTGGTTAGCTCTTGTTTGAACGTATTTATCTATGTTTTCAATCACTTCAAACATAGAAACGCCAGCACTTACAGCAGCTGATTCTACACTATCTAAACTTGCCTTACCAATACCACGTTTTGGCTCATTAATAATTCTTTTTAAGCTTACGTTATCTGAAGTGTTTTCTACTACTCTTAAATATGCGATGATGTCTTTAATTTCTTTTCTTTCATAGAACTTTTGACCACCAACAACTTTATATGGAATTGCTTCTCTCATAAGAATTTCTTCAAATACACGAGATTGTGCATTAGTTCTATATAAAATTGCAAAATCGTTGTAGTGGTAGTATTCTTCCATCTTTTGTCTTTTTATCTCTTTTACAACATAATCTGCTTCGTCGTATTCGTTTCTACCTTGAAATATTGTAGGCTTATCGCCTTCGTCGTTTTCTGTCCAAAGATTTTTCTCAACGTTACCAGAATTGTTTTTAATTACTTCGTTTGCAACTTTTAAAATAGATTTGGTTGAACGATAGTTTTGTTCTAGTTTTATAATCTTTGTGTTTTTAAATCTTTTTTCAAAGCCCAAAATATTGTTAATATCTGCGCCTCTAAACTTATAGATGCTCTGCTGATCATCACCTACAACACAAACGTTTTGAGACTTATCTGCTAGCATAGAAACTAATAAATCTTGAGCTTTGTTTGTGTCTTGATACTCATCAACTAAAACATAATGAAACTTGTTTTGGTAATGTTCTAAAACTTCTGGATAGTTTTTAAATAGCTCTATTGTTTTGAGAATTATATCGTCAAAGTCTACAGCATTATCGCTTTTTAGCCTGTTTTGGTAAAGAGTATATGCTTTTGAAACTTTTTCCATTCTAAAGTCTGTGGCATGTTTTTTAGCAAAAATTTCAGGAGTTATCATGTCATTTTTGGCTTTTGAAATTTCTGCCAAGATATATTTATCTGAAAAAACTTTATCGTCTATACCAAGTTCTTTTATACAATCTTTAATTACTGACTTTGAATCTGTAGTATCAAAAATTAAAAAGTTTTTATCATAACCAAGTTTATCTATTTCACGTCTTAGAATTCTAACGCACATTGAGTGGAATGTTCCAACCCACATGTCTCTAGCCATTTCTTCACCCAGAAGGTTTGAAATTCTTTCTTTCATTTCATTTGCGGCTTTATTGGTAAATGTGATTGCAATAATGTTCCAAGGAGAAACTCCCTTTTCTTTTATTAAATATGCTACCCTATGCGTTAAGACTCTGGTTTTTCCAGAGCCTGCGCCGGCAATAATAAGAAGCGGTCCTTCTGTCGTAGTGACCGCTTCTTTTTGTTCTTTATTTAAGCTTTCTAAAATATCTGACATATTTGGTACCTCATATATTACTATGGCGGCTCATAAAGGCCGCCACAAAATTACTTACGTCTATTACATAGGAATGTGCTTCCTGGAATTGTCTTAGCCTTTTTCTTAACAGCTGCTCCATCTTCACCAAGTTCTAGTGTAGAAGCATATTTCTTGTATTTGTTTGAAATCATTGCAACTGTAAGTGTCATTAGTGGATACTTTTCCATTCTTCCTTTTCTGTTTGGAATCTTGATATATCCGTTAAGGTTATCTTCTTCAGAATAGAATAATCCAATATTAGAATTAAATCTATTGATTATATCTTTACCAATCTTTCTAGCATTTTCATAATCTACAACTGCAACATAGTCGTCTCCACCAATATGGCCTAAAAAGTCGCCTTTTACGCCGTACTCTTGGATTGCTTCTCTCATGCAATTAGCTGTGAATTTAATGATTTCGTCTCCGTTCATGAAGCCATATTTGTCGTTGTACGCTTTGAAGTTATCTAGGTCAGCATATAATACTGCAAATAATCTTTTAGAAGCAAGTCTACGCTTTAATTCTATTTCAATTTGTGTATTACCAGGAAGTCCTGTAAGGTTACTTATTGTTCTATTTGATTCTATTAATCTTGATAAGTTTTTAATTGTGTAATAAAAATAATCTTTGTGTAATGGTTTTTTGATGTAATACTCTACTACTCTTTTTAAGATTTCTATTTTTTGCTCATCCGTTTTGCCTGTAGCAGTAACGATAACTGGGGTGCTGTAGTTATCTGGATTTTTTCTAATAAAATCGCATGTCTTTAAAAGGTCTTTCTTTAATCCATCGCCATTAACAATGATAAGGCTAGGAATCTCTTGAAGGCCCATGCTTATTGAATCTTTATCTGAACTTACTCTAATGAAGTCAAACTCTTCTTTTTCTTTTTTGAATAGCTTAACAGCTAAGTCATAAACTTCACCAGTATCATCAATTATAACTATCTCTTTAATGTTAATCATTCGTTAAAACCCCCAACTAAAATAGTTAAAGTTTGTTTGAAATGTTTGCAAAATCAGTTACTTCTAAATCTTCTGCTCGAAGCTTTGTATCTAAATTAAGTTCATTTAAAATTTCTAGTATTTTTTCTTTAGGGTATTCTCCGTGATGAAAGTGAATTTAATATTGTCTTTCTACGTTGAGAGAATGCAAGTTTAATAACCTTAAAGAATGTTTCTTTGCTTTTAATGTCTACACTTGGTGTTTCTAAAACATCAAGTTTAATAACTACACTATCGACTTCTGGTGATGGCAAAAAGTTTTCTTTTGGAACATCAAGAATGATGTTTGCTTTTGCATAATAATCAACTGCCATTGTAATAGCACCAGATTCTCTAGACTTACCCTTACTACATAGTCTTTCTCCAACTTCTTTTTGAACCATAACTACAATTGATGAAATATCAAACTCGTTTTCAAGTAAATGCATAATTATTGGAGTTGTAATGTAGTATGGAAGGTTTGCTACAACTTTTATTTTACCATACTTTTGGGTAAATTCGGCAATATTTATTTTTAAAATATCATCATTTATTATTTCTAAGTTATCTTCTAAAAACCTATCCTTCAAAATAGAGCACATATCTTCATCAAGCTCAACTGCAATAACCCTTTTAGCGTTTTTAACTAGAGCTTTTGTAAGTGTTCCAAGCCCCGGGCCAATTTCTAAAACTACATCTTCTTTAGAAATCTGGGCTTTATCAATTATTTCATCTATTATTCCTTGATTTATTAAAAAATTCTGACCATACTTCTTTTTGGCCTTAAGACCATATTGATTAAGAAGCATTTGGGTCTCCTCATAAAGATTCAAATTGGAGTTCTCCTTTTTATGGCGCCCGATGGGCGCCGCTACGTTTTGAGCAGCCAAATAATCGCCGCTACTTAGTGGCACTACCACTAGTAATATTTTAACATTTTAGAGTTTAGAAATAAAGAAAAAAGATGCCAAAAATGACATCTTTTTAAATACTAGTCTATTACATATAACTTAACTTGTCGTCTGCCCCATTGTAAAGCTTCTTTATGTGTGTCTTTATATAGGTCAATCTTACCATTTTTGATGGCTCCGCCGGTATCAGCAGCAATAGCATAACCATAATCTGGTGATCCATCAACGCTTTGTACATAAACCTTTGTACCAAGTGGGATAACCTTTGGGTCTACTGCTATAACCTTCATATTTTGGCCAGGAACAATAACTAGTCCTGAAGAAGTACGTCCATATCCAGGACTTGATGGACTCTTACCACAGCATTTTTGACATAAGCAATATGCTGTAGCTGTAACATCCATAACAGTTTTATACTCTGTTGGAGGTCCACTTTGTGTGACTTCAGCAACATCAATAAGTTCTTCTCCGCTAATTTGTTCTTCTACGACGATATTTTCTTCTTCATCTTGCATAGATTTTACTAAAAACTCATTAATAAAATCTGCATCAAAAGCCGTGTTAGTTTGAACACTGGCCTTATATTTTTTCATCAATGACTTATTTAAAACAAAATTTATTGTTTTTTCTTGTGGCATCTCACCGGATATTTCGCCTAAAACCTCGCCAGAAACATCTCCTGACAATTCTCCTAAAAAGTCCCCTGATAACTCACCAGAGTCAGCAGGAAGCTCTTCTTCTGCCATAGCCAAATATCTACGTGCAACACTTATAATTGACGTTTCCTCCTCATCAGAAACTACAATAGCTTCTTCTCCAAATGCTAAAAGAGGGTTTCTTCTATCATCTGAACCAATTCCTATGGTTGAAACTAGCACTAAAACGCACGCTAAAACAACCACTGTCAGGAAGGAGGATCCTTCTTTCTTTTCCATATTAAAAATCTCCTTTCTCACGCAAAAAGCACAATACTTCTTAGCGAAAGTAAGGAGATTTTATAATATTTAACAAAATTTGTCAAATTTTAGCTATGCTGCTTCATCTATGTTTCCATCAAAACTCTTGTCCATAGACGAAATTTCGATATTTTCGCCATCAGTTATGAGAACTATTGTGCCCTCTTCTGCTGTAGTATAAATATTTTTGCAACCTACATCTTTTAACCTTTTTAAAACTGCTTCGTGTGGGTAATAATAGTCGTTATTCTTTCCACAAGAAATAATTGCATATTCTGGCTTTACTTGTGCTAAAAATGTATCTGTTGTTGTGTACTTCGAGCCATGATGTGCTACTTTTAACACGTCTATATCGTTCCAGCTTCTAGATTGTTCATTAGCTGGTTCCATATCGCCAGTTAATAATATCTTTTTGTTTTTATATGTTAGCTCAATGACAATAGAGGTTTCATTTAATTCTTCAGATGAATTGTTTTGAGTCATAACTTCACAAACTGCATCTCCTACTTTGAATTTTGTTCCAATCGCAGGAGAAACAATTGCTAAGTTTTTCTTGCCGGCCCAATTAATTACATCATTAAATGATTTAACATCTTGGCCTTTGTCTGGCATATAGAACGTGCCAATATCTAAGTCTTCGATGATTATATCAATGCCACCAATATGGTCTTCATGAGCATGAGTACAAATCAAATAATCTAGCTTTGTAAGATTTAATTCTTTTCTTAGATATTTACTTATATATTTACCATCTGGATTATTGCCAGCATCTACTAGCATTGTACTGCCCTTATTTTCAACAAATATTGACTCACCTTGACCAACGTCAAAGAATATCACCTTTAAGGTATCTCCACTAAGTAAAGTCTCACCACTAACAGATTCTTTTCCTTCTTCTGAAATCTTTTCATTTATTTCTTCAAAGAACTCTTCATATTGACCATTTTGAAGCTTATCTATACTTCCTTCTAAAAGATTAGCTATTTCCTCTTTGGCTTTATTAAAGTCTTCCCAGTTGTCCTCATTATAGTTTTCTTCTATACCTTCATTAGTCTGTGGCTCACTAGTTGGTTTAGGTTGAGGAGTTTCAAAAAGAGTGTTATCTGCTCCAAAAAAGTTTGTAACTACTGCCAACACTATAAGCAAAATCGCAACAATAATTACTATTATTCCCGTTTTCTTTTCTTTAGTTAATGGGGTTTTCCCATCTAATTTAAGTGGTTCCATAACTTCACTCCTTAAATACTTGTATTACTAGATTTATTGAACCTTAAGTAATAATGTTTCTCTTGCTTTTTCTTTACCAGAGTCATTTCTTAGAATGTATGTAATCCTATATAAACCAGGTGTTGCAGAGCCACGAGTAACAACAGTAGCGTTGTTACCTGTCAATTGTTCAATCTTGTTTACTGTAAATGTGTTAGAAGCAGAAACATATGTATTATCGCCTGTAGAACGTTCAACTTCAACGTCAATATATGGATCTAGTAATGTTCCTTCATATTTAACATTTACTCTTCTTGAAGGATCTGAAGCAGTTAATATTAGTGGTGAATCGCTTCCCGTTCCGGTTACGACAGCTTTAATATGATAAATAATAAACTGTTTAATCTCGAACGAGCTCATACCTTCGCAAAGCTTTGTCTTTAAGTTGCCATCTTCATCAGCAGTATAATATGCTAACTTCAAATAGTAAATACCTACCGGCAACTTATTGTGTTCAAAGTCGTAAGTAATATCTAACGTTATCGTATTACTATGAGAGAAAGATTCAGGAGTAACAGCATCCAGTACCTTAAACTTCGCATTAGCACTGGTGTGAACAATTTGTTCATTATTTACCTCAATAATAAGTTCATCTGAAAGCTCAACAATGTTGCCGTTTGAATCAAGTAAGCTTACTACTGCCCAAATTGGATCGCCATAGTAATCTTCTGTAACAAAGTCTTGTTCTGCTTGAATTGTGGCTGTAGCAACGATTACGCCATCGCCTTCGTAGTAAATTTTATCAAATACTGTAGGAATTGAGTATTGTCTAGGTTCCTCTATCTTAACAATGTTCTTTGCTATATTTCTCATTTCAGCAAGTGTTATACCATGATTTGTGTAATTTACCATGAAGTTATATGGTCCTTGAGGTAACAAGTCTTCTTCAGCGACACCGGTGAAGTCTACAATAAATCTATACTCTCTTTCATACTCATAAGCCTCAGTGTGCTTTAATAAGTTTTCACCTATCTTAATTGAGTATGGTTGAATATTAGCAATTTCTGGATATGGTTCATCGTCTTCGTCTTTTATACTTGACCATGGAACCAATTGTGTACTCTGTACTACTCTGTACGTATATAAAGTACCATTTTCATAAATTGTAATAACTGTGCCAACTGGCCAAGCTACTGTAACATCATTTGTTACCAAAGATACGCTTCTAGCTAAGCCATTAAAATCTGTTTCTGTTCCTGTATCAACAATAAATCTAAAGTGTTCATATACATTTGAACTAAATACTCTACTATTTCTAACATAAATATCATCTGTAGACCATTCAGATTCATCCTCTATATAAACAGCACCAGCCTTGTTAATAACTGTGTTTTCAGTTAAGTCATCAATGATAACGTCGGCATCAATATAATAAATCTTGTGACCATCTGGATTAATACCACTAATAATTGTGTATCTTGCATCACTACCATATAGTGCGGTGCTATTTTCAGAATGGTCTGTTCCTTTTATAAGGATATATGGATTTTCTGCAGTACCCTTAATCATATTAACGCCCTCTGTTAATAATGGGTTTAATACTAAGAATGTACTTCCATAAATATCTCCATCAATCGTTAAACAAACCTCTGAGTCTAGGTAGAAGTTACCGCCTCCATGGAAGTCACCTTTTAGTTCACCAGGAGCAGAAACCTTTAGTCCACTTCCTTCTTCGCACCATAGGTTTGTAATATCTTTAATTCCTTCTAGTTCGTTGTTTTCACCTCTATTGGCAAGTAGAACGTATGAATTATCAAATACAACGTTTGTTGCTCTATCGATACCATTCATCGTCTTGTACTTATCAGTACTATTACCTGTCCAATAATCTTTAAATGTAACATCAACTTGTCCAACAACTTTACCTAGCTTTGAAGAGCCATAGTTTTCAACTCTTGTATTAAGTCCTTCAATCAAAACAGTAGCGTCTCCCAAAACAGTTTCAAATTCTGCATTTGTTCCACGTCCACCACCATATAGTAGATTTGAAATAGTGATGTAAGGTTTTGTACTATTTCCAACTACAACATGTGTATTTCCTCCAACAACACCCAAGTTTCCTCCACCAAAGCAAGTTGAAAGAAGACCTTTGTTAATTGTTACAGAACTATCTCCTGAAACGTTTCCGTTATTACCACCACCATACATAGTAGTAATAGTTCCACCATTCATTGTAGTTGAACAACTTCCAGTAACGTTTCCAAAGTCTCCGCCTCCATAGAAGTTACCAATAGTAGTCTCGTTTGAGACAATACTAATATCTCCTAAAACGTTTCCTTGGTTTCCACCTCCGAAAACACTACCAATGTTTGAATTAGAAATTGTAATTGTTGAACCTCCATTTATGTTGGCAATATCTCCACCACCATAAACTTTACCGGTTATTGTTCCGTTATTAATGTTAATTGCTGAATTTCCGATTTCTCCGGCATTTCCGCCACCGAAAACATTTGTAACTGTTCCGCTATTTATATTAATTGTTGAGTCACCATCAACTGATGCAACAGTACCATTACTTCCACCATATAGTGAACCTATCTTAGTACCATTCATGTTAATGGTTGTATTTCCATCAATCAATCCTAGTTTTGGTATTGAGCTTGAATAAATATATACATTTCCATCTGCTTGTTTATATCTATTCATAACTTCTTCTTTAATCAAGAATGGAGAATTATATCCAGCGCCTGCAGGGGCATTAGAATAAATTGTACCTGGAGCAACACAATCTGCTTCAAATTTTGCTCTTGTAAGAACTCTTTCATCTTGTGCGTTTGTCCATACAAATGGAATTCCAACTATTGCACCAGCAATCTCAGCGTTTAATCCTTCACCACCAGCATATACGGTGTTGTTATATGATGCACCTTCATGAATATTTATTTCGATGTCACCTTTAACGGCTCCGTTCTTACCTCCACCATAAATTGCATTTGTGATAGTAGCTCCAGGATAGATATTAATTGTAATATCTGCAACCACCGCAGCGTCTGAAATAGCATATTCATAAGTGTTAGTATAATAGTTTGAATAAGAATCATCTGCTGTTTCTGGATAGCAATCAGTATAGTACACAGCTTGATATACACCGATTGTTGTGCTACCATCTTTAACTTCATAATCTTTTAGCCATATTTGAGCATCGTTATGTGAGTTTTTTCTGGCCATCGTAGTAACGTATCTCTTAGAAGAAGAGTTATACACATATTGGCCAACTTTTGTATAATCAACTAAACTTACTGGTCCATTGCTGACATAAAGCTGTACAAATCCTCCTGAGCCTCCACCATATAAGTTGGTAATCTTACCGCCTTGAATGTTAAGAGTAATGTTTGCTTTATCTTGTTCTGTACCAACGTAGCCTCCAAGACCGCCTCCAAATAGATTTGTAACAGTTCCTTTCTTAATAGTAACATTTAAATCTCCTTGGAATAATGTCGCAACCTGGTTTCCACCACCATAGAAGTTTGTTATTCTTTGTCCATCTATCAATACCGTTGTATTAGCCGAAAGTTTAGACATTGCACCCGTTGTACTTGAGTTATATCCACCGCAATATACATCGGCTAACTTTTTACCACTAATATCTGTTCCTCTTAAAGCCATCTTAAGGTTACTAATATTAGCAGATGCGGTATTTGGTGTAAAATACGAAGCTCCCGCATCATTAGTACGAATAGTGTAAGTTGCAACATTTGCAGTTCCAGAATAAATTCCATACATATATGAAATTGAAACGTTTTCAAAATTTAAGTGAATGTTTCCAACTGTCCTTGTTCCACTATTGTATAGTGGATAAATGTGATAGAAAGAATACGCTCTAATATTTACATATATGTTATCTTCAGCTGTTACAGCATGTGTAGTTCCATTATCCGAATAAGATGCACTAGATCCTACAACGTGAGTTGTACCGCCCCAGCCCTTTGTAAGAGCTCCGCAAGCGATTGAATTAATTGTCTTTGCTGCATGGCTCCAGTTAGTTGTATCTAGACCATATTTAGTGTTAGTAGTACTTCTCTTGTATGGAACAAAAGTACTTTCTATAACCAATCTTCTATTTGCAAAGCCATACAACCATCCATCATTTGTTTCTCTTGCTTTTAAAGAGTTATAGTTTTCACGATGGTTCATAGCATTTAAATCTTCAAGAACTGTATTGGTATGAAATCTAAATCTAATTTGGTGAGTAGTATATGTCTTCCCACTATATACACCAGCTCCACGAGTGTTTTTAATATATAAATAACTGTTTTTATAATCGGCACCCGCATTAGCTTTGTTTTCTTGTCCTGTACCACCACCAAGGTTTTTACCAGAAATTGTGACAACACCAGCAATGTTTAGCTTGTCTCCAAGGTCTAAATATTCAGTAACAGCTTTGTTTTGGAAGCCCGAAGCATATGATTGTGCACTTTCCTGACCTTCTATAGTCAAGTGATTAACTATACAAATCTTTCCACCATTACTATTTTTAAGTAATTCATATGCTTTTGTAATAGTTGATACTGGCTCAGTTTGAGTAGCACCACTATTATAATCACTACTATATTCTGTAGATGTATCCCAAGCAATTTTTGCTTTTAATACATCACCTGTAGTTCCTGTAACGTTATATCCATAAACATTTTGTATATCTATAAAATTATATCTATCTCTAACATATATTTTCTTACCCCAAAGCGCTTTAAACTTTAAGCTCATAACATTTCCGTTATATGTATTGAATGGCTTATCATCAAAATATACTAGGTCGTTATCTGGATAAATATAAGTTCCAGTAACAGGATTTTCATTGATAGAAACAAGTTGCCATCCAGCAAATGCTGACTCATACAAAGTCTCTCTTGTTTGTCCATTTGAATCTGTGTATGTACCAGATATATATGGATGAGACCATCCGTCAAAGTTAGCATCGCTCTTATCTGCAAGCTTTGCACAATTAACTACCATATCTACATCGGTCATTTCAGTAACCCTGATGCCTGACTCTTCAAAATCATAGTCGATAGTAATTTGTTCACTTTGTGCATTCGCAAACGAGAATAGAAGCACAACACAAATTAGCAAAAACATAATATAATTTTTAAATTTATAGTTTTTCATAATTATTCCTCCTCAACGAATCAATGGTTTAAAAAGTAATGTTTTTGCCAATTTTTAATTCGTCTTTCCCAAGTTTTATAAAGTTAAACTCATACAAACTATTTGGTTCAAGTTTTACCGTGCAGGTTCTTTGCGAGCCCTCTTTTTTGAAAGATGCATTGTCAAAGAACACACCAGTATCATCTAGTAAGAACTTTGATGAGTCATATGTAAAACTAAAATCATCCTCTATCAAATTTGTGAATACATTTAAAACATAATGGTCACCATTGAAACTGATGTTGGCACTATATTGTTCAACCTTATAATCAGTCTCAGTCATAACAATGTTATCATTGCTAGGACCATTTGGTTTATTGGGATTATTAGGATTATTCTCCGGTTCACATCCACAAAATAATAAAGCAATAATTATAGTCATTAAAATCAATATTGTCTTTTTCATAAAAACCTCCAAAGCATATAATATCTCACTATTATTGTAACTTATTTATGGGAATATTAAAAACTATTTTATGCTATGTAATATTAAGTTTTTGTTACAAAAAAAGGCGGCCATCGGCCGCCATAATAACTTAAATTTTATAGGTATTTATTTAAAAATGCTTTGTAAGCTAAATATGAGTGATATACATCAAATTTTGATGTGGTTTCGTATGGTGAATGCATTGATAATACTGATGTTCCACAGTCTATAACATCCATTCCTTTGTTAGCAAGAATGTATGCGATTGTACCGCCACCACCTTCATCAACCTTACCAAGTTCAGCAATTTGGAAGCGAACCTTGTTGTCTTCAAATAGCTTTCTCATTTTTGCAACAAATTCTGCATTTGCATCATTTGCTCCGCCTTTTCCTCTACCGCCTGTGTATTTGTTCATACCAACGCCATATCCAAAGAATGATGCGTTACGTTTATCTGCAACTTGTGCATATAGTGGATCAAAAGCTCCATCAACGTCTGCACTAAGCATTGCAGAATGTTGATATAATCTTTGAAGTACGTTTGGAGTGTTATCTTCGCCGCAAAGATGAATTAACTCTCCTAAGAACATTTCAAAGCATTCGCTTTCCATACCGGTATTACCCATGCTTCCGATTTCTTCTTTATCTACAAGTAAGCAAACTGCTGTTTTTTGAGGTTTTTCTGTTTCACAAATTGCCATTAATGAACAATATGAACAAACTTTATCGTCTTGGCCATAAGCTCCAACCATTGATTTATCAAAGCCTAGAGATTTGGCCTTAAATGCAGGAACTACTTCAAGCTCTGCGCTTAAGAAATCTTCTTCAGTAATGCCATATTTTTGGTTTAATATAGCCATTGTGTTTAACTTAACTTTTTCTTTAACCTTTTCATCAGAAATTGGCATACTACCAATTAGTAGAGTTAAGTTCTCGCCTTCAATTACTTCTGAAGCTCTCTTTTCCATTTGACGTCTTCCCATATGTGGAAGTAAATCAGTAATAACAAAAGTTAAATCGTCTTCTTCTTCACCAATCTTAACATTAACGATTTTACCACTCTTTAGTGCTACAACACCATGAATTGCAAGTGGAATTGTAACCCATTGATACTTTTTAATTCCACCATAATATTGAGTTTTTAAATATGCAAAATCGGTGTCTTCGTAAAGTGGATTAGGCTTTAAATCAAGTCTTGGAGAATCAGTGTGAGCTCCAACAACATTGATACCACTTTCTAATTTGTCTTTACCAATAACTGCTAAAAGAATGTTTTTGCCTCTATTAATGTAATAAACTTTATCTCCTGGATTTAGCTTTTTATAACTAGATAAAGGCTTGAATCCATGAGCTTTAGCTATTTCTTCAGATTCTTTAATGATTTCTCTTTCGATTTTTCCGTTGTTAAGATACTCAATGTAACCATCAGAAAACTTCATAATTTTCTTTCTTTCTGGGTCTTGAGCCTCTTCCCAGCCGTTCTTTTTATTAACTAAAAGTTTTTCAGCAAGCTTTTGTGCCTCTGTTTTTGTCTCTGCCATTTTCATCTCTCCTTTTGAACATAAATCCTTTGTTCTTAACAATTATATATTTAATAAAATATATTATCAACAATTTGTGAACTATATGTCATTTTTATTTCAAAGCTTGAAATTCACGATTAAAATATGTTACATTTTAGTTGGAGTTTAAGGTCTCGATTATGAAAGGATGAATAGAAATGTTACCACAAGCCGTAATTACTCTATGTTTAAAAGTATTTTGTTGTCGTATTATAGACGTTTCTCTAGCTACATTTAGAACGATGCTTATTGTTAAGGAAAAGACCAAGATTGCCGCTATAATAGCTATTATTGAAGCAATGGTTTGGTTCCTAGTAATTAGGGAAGCTCTTAACTTTGATACAACTAACAAAGTTGAAATCTGGAACATTGCAATTGCCTACGCGCTTGGCTATTCTGCCGGAAACGTTATAGGAAGTATGCTTGCTAAAAAGATTACCGGCACAATTATGGTTCAAGTTGTTACTTCTTCAAGAAATAATGACATGATTAAAAGTATTCAAGATGCCGGTTTTGCAATAACTGTTACAAATGGTGAGGCTTCTCAATTCTCTGGAGAAAAATACATTATTTATGCTGCAATTAAGAGTTCTAGATTAAATGAATTTAAAGGTATTATCGAAAAGTTTGACCAAAAGCCATTTATTATGGTCTCAGAAACAAAGATAATTCCACATGCAGTAATTAAATAATCTTAAATAATAAAAAAGTAGCTAGATTAATCTAGCTACTTTTTTGTTTAAATATTAATATTTTATAAATCTACAGCGCTTAACCAATGGAAGTGATTTTGCCTTGCCTTGTGCTGCTGTAACCATTCCAATTATTTGAAGCACAAACAAGAATAAGAATAGTGCACTATATAACAAGCCCCATAATAGACCAAGTATACCAAATATACCAATACCAACGGCAGCAGCGGTATCAGAACCACTAATAACGCCTCCGCCACCCACTACTGCAGCTAACACATTAAATATTAAAGATATAACAAAGTTTATAACCTGTATTGCTATATATCCTAAAAGTATTCCTATTCCTTGATTTGCATGGAATTTAATAAACTTTGAATTCTTAACTGTAAGTACAGGAATTAGCAGGTATAATCCCATATAACAAACCAAACCTAATACGTGGTTATTAGCTCTATCTGCTTCAGTAAATTCAGCTGTGTGATCATTACCAGTGTATTCAACTCTTGGTTGTGGTCTTTCTCCTTGAATTGGATTAGGGTCTCCTTGAGGAGCAGCTTGTGGAGCATTGAACACTTCTCCACAATATGGACATGATGTAGCGCCATCTTCAATAGTTGCACCACATTTTGGACATACCATATTATTCACCTCCTTTATTATATATAACTTTTATTCTTGTGTTTTATTTGTCATAGCTTCTAAATCTAGAAGTCTTTGCCATCTTTCATCAACTTCTTTTTGAAGTTCTTGAATCATCCACTCATTGCCAGGTGCGAAGATATGTTTAAATCTTCTTTGTGGTTTTAAGAATTCTTCAACTGGAAGTTTGTTAGCTGGCTTGTAAGTGATATGATATACTCCATCAACAACTTCGTAAAGAGGCCAATAACAAGTTTCTACTGCAAGTTTATTAATTTGCATTAAATCTTCGGTATTGTAGCCCCAACCTCTTGGGCAAGGAGCAAGTACATTTAAGAATGCTCCGCCTTCGGTATATATAGCTTTTTCAGCCTTTGTAGTAATATCACTAAAATTACCAATTGCTGCTGTTTGAGCAACATATGGAATGTGGTGATTTGCTAAGATTTCTGTTAAATCTTTTCTAGGTTGTTGCTTTCCTGGAACAACTTTTCCTGCAGGAGAAGTTGTAGTATCGGCAAATCTAGGTGTAGCAGAAGAACGTTGAATACCTGTGTTCATGTATGCTCCGTTATCGTAGCATACATAAACCATATCGTGTCCTCTTTCCATAGCGCCAGAAAGTGATTGAAGGCCTATATCATAAGTACCACCATCACCACCAAAAGCAATAAACTTAGTGTTTAAATCTTCTGGAAGTTTGCCTTGTTTTTTAAGAGATTTATATGCAGCTTGTGCACCAGCAACTGTAGCACCAGCACATTCAAAAGCTGTATGAATAAAACTATTTCTCCAAGCTGAATATGGATACATGAATGTAGAAACCTCTAAGCATCCTGTAGCTGCTCCAACAACTGCTTGGTCACCATCATGTAAGCCACGCATTACTGCATTAACTACAACTGGTGCTCCACATCCTGCACACATTCTGTGTCCAGATGCTAAATGATTTTGTCTTTTCATTTGTTCTCTAAAATCGTAAGCCATTAGTCTCTACCTCCTTTTAGTCCAAGATATCTATAAGGATCTTTAACCTCAGAAGCTGTAGCTACTTCTTGTAAATCTTTATAAACTGATTCGATGTCTTCTACTCTAACATCTCTTCCTCCAATACCATATACATAAGAAACAGCTTTAGGAGCTGTAACATTATTAACAAGCATTGCAGAAGTTGTATCTGTAAATAGAGGACCTCCAACGCCGTTTAAACCATCAGCTTTATCTAGAATAGCAACTGCTTTAACATTCTTTAATGCATTTGCAATTTCTTCACCTGGGAATGGTCTAAATACACGTGGTTTAATTAAGCCTGCTTTAATGCCTTGCTCTCTTAGTCTATCTACTGCCTCTTTAGAAGTGCCTGCAGTAGAGTTAAGAACTACGATTGCAAGCTCTGCATCTTCCATCTTGTATTCTTCAATTAAATCATATTTTCTTCCAGTCATTTGATAAAATTCTTCTTGAACTTCTTTAATGACTTCTTTTGCTTTACGCATTGCTCTAGCTTGTTGGAATTTATGTTCAAATAAGAATGGTTGAACATCAAGTGGTCCAACAGCAATTTGTTCATCTTTATTTAAAAGATAATGCTCTGGATGATATGTTCCAACAAATTCTTTAACTTTTTCATCTTCAATTAACTCAATATTTTCGATTGAGTGTGAAGTAATAAATCCATCATAACAATTCATTACAGGAAGCATAACATCTTTATGCTCTGCTATTTTGATTGCCATTAAAATATTATCATATGCTTCTTGGTTAGTTTCACCATATAGTTGAATCCAACCTGCATCTCTAGCTCCCATTGAATCTGAATGGTCGTTGTGAATATTAAGAGGTCCTGAAACAGCTCTGTTTACACAAGACATAACAATTGGAAGTCTTAGTGAAGAAGCTATATAAAGCATCTCCCACATAAGTGATAAACCATTTGCAGAAGTCGCTGTCATTACTCTAGCACCTGCTGATGAAGCACCAATACAAGCACTCATTGCACTATGTTCACTCTCTACAGGAACAAATTCTGTATGAACTTGTCCGTTGTTAACGAATGTTGAAAAGTATTGCGGTATTTCGGTAGAAGGCGTAATTGGGAATGCTGCAACAACGTCTGGGTCGATTTGTCGCATAGCATTGGCTACGGCTTCGTTACCGCTAAGTCTTTCACGTATACTCACGTCTTATCCCTCCTTATTCCATTTTTATAGCACCGAAAGGACACGCCTTAGCACAAACACCGCATCCCTTACAATAATCATAATTAAAGTCTTCTCTTTGTCCTTCTGCATTTACAGGAATTGCACTATCTGGGCAGCAAGGAACACAAAGTAAACATTGCTTACATTTTTCTCTATCAAAAACTGGTTTTTGTGAACGCCAGTCACCAGTTTTAAAATCAACTGAGTTACCTGCATCATAGATTGTTCCGCCAGGTGTCATTTCTTCCCAAGTTGATTTAGCATTTATTTCACTTGATTTGAACATTTTTAGTTCTCCTTTCTTTTTATATCCTTTATAATTCGCGTCAGAATCGCTATATCGCAAGGAGCATAGACATTTTTATAGGCGAAGGCGTATGTGGTATACGTCGAGCCTTAAAAATGTCGTAGCGACACAGCGAGATAGTGATTATCACGCGAATTACTCTTTAACTTCGTGTAGAGCACGCTCAATTGCTTTCATATTGCCAGGTATAACATCTGGTTTTTTAGCAAACTTGTGTGCAAATGAGCTTTCCATATCTTTTAGGAAGTCTTCATCACTCATAACGCCTGTAACTTTAACAACAGCCGCAAGCATAGGAGTATTTGGAAAATACTTTCCAAGTGTGTCTATTGAAATTGTCTTTGCATCAATTGTGCAAACTCTTCCTTCGTAGCCTTTTAGTAGAGGACGAACTTCATCAGGAGTTTTAGTTGTGTTAACAATTATAGCTCCTTCTTTTTTAAGTCCTGCGGTAACATCAACTACTTCTAGTAGTGTGTCATCAACTACAACTACGTAGTCAGGATAGTAAATATTGCTGTGAATTCTAATTGGTTCATCAGAAATTCTGTTGTAACAAGTAATAGGTGCGCCCATTCTTTCTGGACCATACTCTGGAAAACCTTGAATGTATTTTCCAGTATTGAACGCTGCGTCAGCAAGCAGCAAAGAAGCTGTTTTAGCGCCTTGTCCGCCACGTCCATGCCATCTAATTTCTAACATTTTCGTTTCACTTTCCTTTCGTATATATTTAAAAAATAATTTTAAAATTACTTACAATTATTCACTATTGATTTTACTCTTTATCATTTTATTCGTCAATTAAAATGCAACTTGACAAAACTCCAAAAAATGGTTTTCAACGTTATGTATCAAGTTGTTTAAACTAATGTAAATAATGTATAAATATTATTGACTATTGAGACTATTAATGTATACTATGTTTGTTTATTTAAGAAATTTTGAAAGGACTATTAAAGATGGCAACAATTTATTTTTACGTTGATAGTTCTAAATTAAACAAAATACAAAATTTCGGACTTAAATTATCCGACAATTTTTCACATACAATTCCAATAAATGGTCTTCCAAAAAGAGTATTCGTTGGACTACTTAATCCTAAAGACGACATGTTTAAATACAATTCCAAAGATTATACTTGCATTAAAGTTGACCTTTATCCGGACCAATGCTATGTAATAAACGAAGTAAAATTAATTATCACTCCAAAAGATGGTGATTACGGCTTAATACATCTTTCAGATTATATGTATGGTACTTTTGAAAGCCCTAGAGTTATATTTAATACCTCAATCTTGCCTGAGCAAATTGAAGTTTTAAATGACACCATCGATGAGCCAATACTATTTGAAAGTTCGAAGGATTTGTTTTATCAAATTAAAATTCACAAAATCATCGATGAGATGGCACCAGAAGATGTTTATTTTGCACTTTGTGAATATTTAGATCTTAAAGGTAACAAGGATTTGTCTAATTTAGAAGAAAAATAATTTAACAAAAGAAATGATTGCGTTTAATAAGAGATACGCAAAGGCTCTTAGGGAAGGAGCACAATTTGAAAATAGAAAAATTAAATGAGAATAAGTTAAAAATAACTTTAGATATAAATGATTTAAAAAGTCGAAACATTGACATTAAATCTTTTGTTTCAAACTCTCCAGAGTCACAAGATTTATTTTGGGACGTAATGCAAGAAGCTGAAAAAGAGTTTGGATTTAACGTTGATGAATCAATGGTTTATGTTGAAGCTCTTTCAAATTCTGCTGGAAACTTTACTTTATTTATCACAAAAACTAATGAAAAACCAGCTCCAAAGCCAAAGCTTCCTACAAACTATAAATTTACTAGAAAAGAATTTCCAAGCACTTTAAATAATTCTTTATTTGAATTTACATCATTAGAGAATTTAAGAGACTTTTGTAAAGCCTCTTTTATGTATGACTACAATGGCACGACTCTTTATTCATACAATAACGAATATTATTTATTGGTTGATACTTGCTCAAGCAAAGATATTTTAGAGTACTCTTACCACGTTCCAAACAAAGATATTATGCTTGCAAAAATAAACGAGTATGGCAAAAAACTACTTGAGGGCGATGCCTTAGAACAGCTTATAATGGGGTTAGATTAACAAAGCGGGGTATAGCTCAGGTGGTAGAGCGCTTGCTTCGGGAGCAAGAGGCCGCGCGTTCGAGTCGCACTACCCCGACCAATTCTTCGCAAAACAACAAAACTATTACGGGGCGGCTATTAGCCGCCCGATTTAATATATAAACTAACCTATAAAGGAGCATTAAACTAAATTGGCTAAACCACGACTAATTACAAAAATAATTAATGTCTTTACTCGTCATTTTTTATACAGAGTTAAACACATAAACGAAGAAGTGCTAGACAGATACAATTCATATGTTATTGCTCCATCACATTCTTGCGTTTTCGATCCTGCTTTTGTTTTTCCAATGAAATACGATAGAGATATTTCAATTGTGGCCAAAAAAGAAATGTTCAAATATGCCTGGTTTAGGTTTATAGCTAAAAAATATGGGGTGTTCTCTGTAGATAGAGAAAACGTTGACGTTAGAAGTATGATGGCTTCAATTAATACTTTTAAATCAAATGAAAACGCCAAGTTAATTCTTTTTCCTGAAGGAAAAGTAATAAAAGACGAGGCTGAAATAGGTAACGTATATAAAAAAGGTGCTGCTTTTATTGCATATCATCTTGAAAAACCAATAATTCCTGTATATATTACAAGAAGACCAAATTTCTTTAGTAAAGTTACTGTTATTTATGGCGAACCATTTTATATTTCTAAAGAAGAATTTAAAGGAAAAGATAAATTCGATGAAGCAACAAAAAAGATAATTAATGAAATTTATGAATTAAGAAATCTTGTAGAATAATTAGAAAGGGGCTCTATCTTAATGAAAAAAATCGGTCTTGCATGTGTTGGCGGCGGAGTCAAAGCCTCTAGCAACATAGGTGCAATACAAGCTTTAAGAGAAGCAAATATCAAATTAGATGCAATTTCTGGAACGAGCATTGGTAGTATCGTTGCAATTATGTATGCGTTAGATTTTTCAACCGAAGAAATGCTTGAAAGATTTGAAGAATATGCTGTTTCTTTCCCAAAGTTTTCTTTTGGGGAAAAAATCAAGGCTCCATTTAATTTTGCTTTTAGAGGTGGTTTAAAAGATTCTAAAGTTGTTTCTGAAAGTATTGAAAGGCTTTTAAAAGACGTAACTACAGAAAACATGAATGACCTTGAACTTCCAATATTTATACCAACGCTAGATATTACAAATAAAAAGACCGTATATTATGCTTCTAAGCCAGTTGAAGGAGAAGAATGTTTTTTAGATAGACCGATTTCTGAAGCTATTCGAAACACAGCTTCTTTGCCACTTTTATATGTTCCTAACACTGTTTATATAAATGGTGAAATGCACCAATTTTTAGATGGAGGAATGACAAATAACACTCCAGCTTATCACCTACATGAATTTGCTGATACTGTAATCGGCATTGAGAATAATTATCATAAAGTAGTAGAAGGTAAAAAGGTAAATATCATTACTGGCATTAGAAACACATTCCAAGGCATGAGACGTTCAGCTGTACCATTGCAAAAGAAATATGCAGATATTTGGATAAACGTAGAATGTGGTGATACAGACGTGCTTGGAAAACCTAACGAGGTCAAAAAGTGCTATGAAGCTGGTTATAATGCTATGAAGAAAGCCCTAGAAAATGGCCTTCTTGGAGATATTTAAGGTTTTTATCAAAAACTATTGCAAATTATGTATAAAAGTAGTATCATGGTCTAGCAAACGGGGTGTGGCTCAGTTGGTAGAGCGCGTGGTTTGGGACCATGAGGTCGCACGTTCGAACCGTGTCACCCCGACCATCCAAATACTGGATAAAATATAAAAATAGCAAGCCTTTCAAGACTTGCTATTTTTTTATTTTTGTAATTTTTTACGTTTGATCTACTTCATTCAATTGATTTTGAAGCTCAGTAATCCTATTTAGAATTCGCTCAAGGTTAATATTGCCCATACGTTTCAAAGCAGTTTCTTCGTCCTTAAAGCTAATAGTTATTCTTAACCTTACTGGTTTTGCATCGTAAATAGGCATTTTTCTAATTACTACTTCTCCATCACTATAAAGCCAATAGTCTCTGTCTTTATAAACCGTGAAGGATTCGTTACCACAGGCAGTTGCATATACTGTCACTCTTCCATTTTCAACCGTTGTACAATCAATCAATCTTTCGAAAAGACTAGAAGTATAATTTTGCATATCTTCAAGGTCCGGGGTTAAAGTATCAAAGCTATATATATTCACGTACTCATAATGCCTGGTAGCAAAAATGCCTTGTAAATTTTCGTATATACCTTGAATACTTATTGGAAGATTTATGCTAGCAAAATATTCTCCAAATTCATTGTAATCCTCATAATTAGCTTTTGGTATTGCATCACCACATAATGCATAGATTCCGTGCATTTTTCTTCCAGCATAAATATATAGTCCGGTATTATTGTCAAATATTTTCGCTCCAAATATTGAATTTTCACTAAAAGACAGCTTTCCAACCTTCTTACCATCTTTATATATTTCTTCACCAACAAATGTTGCCTTAAAGATAGTCTTATCTTTTTTCGCATTAAACTCCAGTCTAATATCATAAATCTTCTTTGAATCTTTGCCAGGTACATTCACAAGACAAACTCGATATAAATTATCTTTATCAGTGCTATATATTATTACCAGTTCAAGTTCAGTTATTTCTCCGTTTTCAGTCTTTACGCATACTTTTCCTTGATGGTGATAAGAGTCGATGTCAAGATTGGTAATATCTAGAATTTTAAGAATCCCAGCTTTGTTTAATGTCCGCTTTAAATCACCAACTGTAAAATCCTTATTCTCACAAATCCATGTGCTGTCTGGAACCCGTTTTTCCCTCATATTCCTTCCTCCTTATAGTATATTAAGAGGTTAATAAATTGGTTAATTTTCGAGCGTAGTATATCATGCATTTGAGGGAGTTTCAATACAGTAACGACAAAAAACAGCCCACGTCTGTGAGCTGATAAAGCTGAAGCTTTTAACGATTTCTGATGATGGGAATTTTTTACAAATAAGATCTGATTTTTTCGATCACACCTTCAAGTTCAATTCTGCCTCCATTCAATTCCCAACCATCGAATTGGTGTATGCAATATGATATTATGGCACGACGCCTGGCCGTTAAGTTCCCTCCATCAAATGCATAACACCTGATATGACTTCGAACGTCTTCTGTGATGATTCTTCCTGAGCATACTTCCCTGAGAGTCAGCAGCATTTGGGCAGGGCAATCGACTGCACCGCTCCAGTAGCTTCTGTTATGAACATCCTTAGCCCAAAAACCGTGAGATCTCCTGTCTATGTCTTCGAAGCTGACAAACTCTGCCTTAGTAGTCTCACCATTTCCCCACCATGCCGAATCAAAAACCACCTTTCCGTCTTCATCTGTTATGGTCAAAATGTTGTCAATTGAAACGTTGTTACTTGTAGGCTCTTCTCTTACGTTGAAAATGTAGATGGTGTCTCCATTGAGATGCTGCCGAAGAAATTCACACTTTTTCATAGCTTAGTACTCCTTTCTTGATGTTCAAAATTCGCTTGTTCCTTAGTCATGTTCCCATACTTCCAAATACTTGTTGTATAGTCAAGCACCTGTTTTCCTGTAAGGTTAACAAGATGCATAGCCAATCTAATTAGACTTTATTCATAGGCAAAAACATATATATAAATAATTATTCTTTTTCATATTCTAATATGTCTCCTGGCTGACAATCTAACGCATTACAAATAGCTTCTAGAGTTGAGAATCGAATAGCACTTACTTTTCCCGTTTTTAACTTAGATAAGTTTACATTAGTAATACCAACTTTTTCAGCTAATTCATTTAATGACATCTTTCTATCAGCCATGACTCTATCTAGTCTTAGTATTATAGCCATATTCGTCAACTCTTTTCTTATATTAATTCATCAGATTCTTTTTGTAGTTCATATCCATAACGGAAAATATGTGTAATTGAACAAATAACCGCAAGAAATACTAAATAATATAAATTGAAAATGTTATCAATCAAAAATATATAGCAAGTAACTGATAATAATGCAACTTTGTTAATATTCTTTACATTCTTTTCTGTAAATGGTGTTTGTTTATCTGCAGTTTCTTTGAAAATCTTTCTTAAATAATCAAATGTAAAGAACATAGATATCAAAGCAATTACCTTAAAACATATTTCCAAAGTAGAAACATTACCATCATTGTCAAAATTCTCTGTTGTATTAACCAAGTTTTCTTCATATTGATCAACAACCTCATTTTCTGGCATATCAACTGAAGTATTATAGATTGCTACTCCTAATCCTACAAAAACGGTTCCAAATAATAAGGCACCTACTACCATTACTACTTCAACCACAAGAATAAGTTTTTCAAATATTCTAAACTTTCTTGCACCCTTTTCTTTATCATACGTACCAAGATTCATATTATCTTTCATTTTTAAAAACTCCTTTATTCTAAAATTCAAACTCTAAAAGCTTGTTCTTGATATTATGTTACCATAGCTTTTAATGATTGTCAACACTTTTTTATCGTTTTTCGATAATTTTTTAATAAAAAATGTCAAAACGCTAAAAACGGATGGAAATAACTCACATGGACAGAGAGTTGTCCTAACCCTTCCGTCCATCGTGGGACACCCTAACCAACAAAAAAAGACTTTCTATTTTTAGAAAGTCCTTTTGTTTTATATTTATTTCTTTTTTTGATTTCTAGTCGTTGCAACAATTTCAAGTGAACTGAATGTAGGTCCAAGAATGATTCCATACAATACTCCCATGAAAATATCATCAAATATTAACCATCCAAATACAAAACCCATTAAAAACCCAGTAAATAGTGTTAAAGCAATTTCTTTTCTTGTTTTGGTTGGGTCAATTTGAATAACCTTATCTTCTAAAACCACCTTATCGTATTCTTGATATTTAACTCTACTTTCTGCTAGTTTTAGATAAAAATCGTCATATTTTTCTTGTACTTCAGGAGAAACATCATCCGTAAAAAGTTTTTGCATATGAACTAAAATTGTTTGTTTATTTTTGGTTTCTAGCTTATATAAATATAGCCCTCTTATTAAGCCTTTTTTAGTAATAGCATATACTCTTCCTGAATTGTTATTAACAAGCTCTCTAACTTTTTCTTTTATTTCGCTATCTTTTTTTTCAATTTCTACAAATAATTTGTCTTTTTTCGCTGTTCCTTTTCCAACTTTAGTTACATCATACCCCTGTATTAACCCCATAGATTCTAATATTTTGCCCATTAGTATCTCCTCCTACTCTTTATTATAGTTCTTTTTATTATCTAATCAAATTAATTTTATGTTAAGATAGTGTTAAAACAAATGCCATTTTCTGTTGTATTCAATCTTTTAAAATGCTATATTAGTGTTATGCTTTTATTTTGGAGGCCATATGATAAAACGAAGATTTGGCGATAGATATGATGGATTTAG